>Ga0082335_1001238_pt1 | contig 56513 bp, 53 predicted proteins | sample Subgrocontami58m_FD_72375 | JGI IMG/M metagenome (GOLD analysis project Ga0082335, IMG submission 72375) | Subsurface groundwater microbial communities from S. Glens Falls, New York, USA - GMW37 contaminated, 5.8 m (SPADES assembly) (version 2) ... | reverse complement strand
TCGGAGCTCTTGCAGGAGGCGGGCCAGCTTTTCCTCGGGCAGGTGAGGGGCGAGCCACCCCGCGCCGTTCTCGGCGATCCAGCGAAAGGCGCGGCGGGTGTGGCCGCCCACCAGGATAGGCGGGTGTGGGCGCTGCACCGGCCTGGGGGCGCACTTGATGCCCACGGCCCGGTGGAACCGGCCTTCAAAGTTGGGATCCTCCTTCGTCCAGACCTCCACCAGGATACGCAAGCACTCCTCGGCCCGGGCCACCCGCTCCTCGTAGGGGATGCCCAGGGCGTGGAACTCCTCCTTGAGCCATCCCGCCGCCACGCCCAGAGTGACCCTTCCACCACTCAGCAGGTCCAGGGTGCCGACGGCCTTGGCCAGCATCAGGGGGTGCGGGTAGGCCAGGTTCAGGATAGCCGTCCCCAGCCGGACCTTCTCGGTGACCGCGGCAACGAAGGTGAGGAGGCCGAGGTTGTCCAGGAAGTTGGGCATCTTCCCAGGGAAGAACTCTCCCGTCGGGCTATAGGGGTAGGGAGTGCGCACCTCTCGCGGGATGACCACGTGGTGCCAGGCCCAAAGGGTGTGATAATCGAGCGCTTCCATTCGCCGGGCGAAGCGCGCCACCGAGGGGCCGTCCACGTCCCCGCCTACCTGGGGCAGTTGAAAGCCGTACCTCATGGCCCTACTCTACCTGACCTGCGTCATTCGCGGCAGCCACAGGGCGATGTCGGAGAAGACGATGAGCAGCGCGAGGGTGATGACTTCCACCAGGGGATACCAGGAAACGCGCCGAAAGCAGCCACGTCTCCATCATGGCAAATCCCGACGGAGTGTTCGTAACTTGCCTGGGTCATTACGACGAGAGCTGTAATTGCGCGACGAATCACTCCGGCATCATTCAATATCACTCCCCTGTCATGTTGTCAAGCGAAAAAGCGTGCATAGCACCCACTGGCGCCAACGTCACTTGCGCGGGGTCTTGCTCTCCTGCTACCATGGATATTCAGGAACAGGACAGGAACAGCAGGATGATGGCTGATACGCAGGCCACGACCGATAGCCCCCGGCCCCGCAGGGGCCTGACCGCCAAGAAGAAACTCCTCGCGGGCGGAGCGCTGGTCCTCATCGCGCTCGGCTACCTGATATTCACCGCGTTCAACGGCGCGTCCTCTTACTACCTGACCGTGAGCGAGTTGAAGGCCCAGGAGCGCGCCATGCTGGGACAGTCGGTGCGGCTGAACGGCCTCGTCGTCTCCGGCAGCATCGTGAAGGGCGCCTCCGGCATGGACTTCGAGTTCGCCGTCGCCGACCACGTGAAGCCGACGGATACATACAAAGTGACGTTCCGCGGCATCCCGCCGGACATGTTCCAGGACGGCGTGGACGTGGTGGCGGAGGGTCAGCTCAGGCCGGACGGCGCGTTCCACGCGACCAACCTGCTGACGCGCTGCGCCTCCAAGTACGAGCCGGACGTCAACCCGGGCGCGCTGTCCGGACAGCCCCAGCGCCCGCCCAGCTACTAGCTCCGGCCCGCGCGGCGCGGCGACTCTTCCCCGAGGCACCATCCGCTATGGCTGACGAATCGAAAGAACGCAAGCTGAGCCGCCGCGAGCTTCTAGGCCTGGCCACCGACAAGAAAACGGCCAAGGCTATCGCGGGCGTGATCGGCGCGGCCAGCGGCGTCGGCGCGGTGGTGAGCAGCGCCACGCTGGGCGGCGGCCTCCCCGGCGCCGCGCGGGACGCCTTTGGCCGGAAGCTCACGGCCGGCAAGGGCGGCGACTACACCGTCGGCGACGTCATCTACTTCAACACAGGGCGGTTCTATCTGTCGTTCGTTCCGGAGGGCTTCCTGGCCCTCTACCGCCGCTGCCCGCTCGACGGCTGCATCGTGGCGTGGCGCCACGACGAGGCGGCGCTGGAGCCCCAGTCCGCGCCCCAGTGGCAGGGCGCGCCGAAGGAGGGCCGGTTCGTCTGCCTCTGCGACGGCTCCACCTTCGACCGCTACGGCTTGCCGCACGGCGGTCCCGCAACGCGGCCCCTTGACCTGATGAAGATAGAGGTCCAGCCGGACGGGACGCTGCTCGTGGACACCGCGGCGATAAGGGAGCGCGCCTCCTTCGAGCTCGCGCAGGCGAAGGCCCGCTAGCGCCGCCTCAGACCGGCGCCTACATTCTTTGCGGCTTTCGTCTCGCGTCCCTATAATGAACTGTGTGCGCATCCTGCAGCTTCATCCGTGGACGAGCGACGCCGCCGAGGCCAGAGACATCCAGCGCCGTCTGGCGTCGCTGGTCTCGCGCCGGGACGAGACGCCCGCCGACGTGCGGTACGTGGCCGGGCTGGACCTCTCGCCGCCGGACGAGCGCGGCGTGGTACGGGGCGCCGCCGTGGTGCTCCGCTACCCGGAGCTGACGCCCGTGGAGGCGCAGATAGCGGAGGCCATACCGACCCTCCCCTATGTGCCCGGCCTCCTGTCGTTCCGGGAGGCCCCGGCGCTTCTGGACGCGCTGGCGCGTCTGCGGCATGAGCCTGATATCATTCTGGTGGACGGCCAGGGCTACGCGCACCCGCGCCGCTTCGGACTCGCCTGCCACATCGGCGTTCTGACGGACAGGCCGGCCATCGGCTGCGCCAAGTCGCGGCTCATCGGCGTGGCGGGCCGCCTGGCGCGCAAACGGGGCGCATGGGCCGAGCTGACGGACGGGGAGGAGACCATCGGCGCGGTGGTGCGCACACGGGACGGCGTGACGCCGATGTACGCCTCCATTGGGCACAAGGTGGACCTCGCCGCTGCGGTCCGCTGGACACTCGCCTGCTGCAAGGGCTACCGCATCCCGGAGCCGACGCGCTTGGCCCACCTGGCGGCGGCGGGCAGGCTGACAATGGCGGCGGCAGGATAAAACAGGAAGGCTGGTCACAGCATCATGCAAGAGCTGAAGGGCAAAGTCCGGGACATTCAGGCGCGCATCCTCGACATGATGGAGCGTCTTTGACATCGCCGCCAGGGAGCACGAAATAGCGCAGCGGGAGACCGCCGCGGCGCACCCGGAGTTCTGGCAGGACGCGATGTCCGCTCAGCGCTCCATGCAGCGGCTCTCCGACCTGAAAGAGACCACGCAGACATGGAGGTCGCTGGAGGACAAGGCGCGGCACCTGGTGGAGCTGATGGACCTGGCCGCTGAAGAGGGCGATCAGGCGATGGCCGACAGCATCAGCCAGGAGGTCGCCCCGCTCGCGGCGCGGCTCGACGACCTGGAGCTGCAGCTTACCCTCAGCGGCGGGTACGACCACCGCAACGCCATCCTGTCCATCCACGCGGGCACCGGCGGGGTGGACGCGCAGGACTGGGCGCAGATGCTGCTTCGCATGTACCTGCGCTGGGCCGAGCGCCGCGGCTACACGGCGCGGGTCGTGGACATCCTGCCCGGTGAAGAGGCGGGCCTGAAGAACGCCGTCGTCCTCGTCCACGGCAGGTACGCCTACGGCTACCTGAAGGCGGAGAAGGGCGTCCACCGGCTGGTGCGCCTCTCGGCGTTCGACGCGCTGCACCTGCGGCACACCTCCTTCGCGCTGGTGGAGGTGCTGCCGGAGGCGGAGGACCAGGCGGAGGTCGCCATCAACCCGGACGACCTGCGCGTGGAGTTCTACCGGGCCAGCGGCCACGGCGGCCAGAACGTGCAGAAGGTGGCAACGGCGGTGCGCATCACCCACGTGCCCACGGGCATCGTCGCCTCCTGCCAGAACGAGCGCTCCCAGCACCAGAACCGGGAGATGGCCATGACCGTGCTGCGCGCGCGGCTGCTGCAAATCCAGTTGCAGAAGCAGGCGGAGACGCTGGCCAAGCTCAAGGGGGAGTACGTCCCCGCCGCCTGGGGTAATCAGATACGCAGCTACGTCCTGCACCCCTACAAGCTGGTCAAGGACCACCGGACGGACGTGGAGAGCACGTCGCCGGACGCCGTTCTAGACGGCGACCTGGACACGTTCATCCGGGCCTACCTGCGCTCCACCGTCGGCGCCGGGGGCTAGAGGAGCGTTCCGGCCACGTCGGAGCACCCACGCGGAGGAGTTCCGCGAGCCTTACGACGGCGACACGGAGGTCGCACCCCTCAACGGTGCTCTCCGGCGGTGGGAACGGGTCTATAACGCCCTCTGATCCTACCACTCCGTGGACAGAAGGACGCCCTTGCAACGTCTTGGAGAGCGCCGCCCAGACCTGGTCGCTCTTCTGCCCCACACGTATCTGACGAGTGCGTTCGGTTGACAATAACGATGCTGCGTGCTATGGTGGGGCGCGAGCCTCACTGTGGGGGTGTCTAGCAGAGAAGTCGGATGCCTCTCGTCATACCACAAGGAGGAGCGAACGATGGCTACGCCAGCTATCCGCACGTTGTCTCGGACTCCGGCAAGGGCCGTCGCTCTGGGTCTGGTACTAAGCCTCCTCGTCGCCGCGTGCGCGCCCGCCGCCGCGCCGGCGCCGGCCTCTGCACCCGCCGCCGCTCCCGCGCCGCGCCTCCCGGCTGCTGCCCCCGCGCCCCCTCCGGCGACGGAGCAGCCCCATTACGGAGGCACTCTCACCGTCACCTCCGTCGCTGACCCCGCCAACTTGGACCCACAGCAGGAGGGGTCCCTCAACGCCAGCATGGTGGTGGCCCCCGCCTACAACAATCTTCTTTACTATGATTTCAAGGAGGGCAAGCGGATCACGCCGGAGTTGGCGGAGCGGTGGGACGTCTCCCCCGATGGCCTGACCTACACCTTCAAACTGCGCTCCGGGGTGAAGTTCCATGACGGTACGCCCCTCACCGTGGACGACGTGGTGTTCAACATCCAGCGGCTGAAGAGCCCGCCTAAGGGTGTGCCCAGCACCCTAGACTTCGCCCTGGTGGCGGTGGACAAGATCGAAGCCGCCGGCGCCGACACGATCAAGATCACCATGAAGTACCCCTTCGCGCCTCTGGCCTCCTACGTCGCCATCGACCGGATGCCCATGTACTCCAGGGCCTACGTGGAGAAGCAGGGGGACATGAAGCGGACAGTCATGGGGACGGGCCCTTTCAAGTTCAAGTCCTATAGCCCCGGCGTCAGCGTGGAGCTGGTGAAGAACGACGATTACTGGGTGAAGGGCCGACCCTACTTGAACGGCGTCACCTTCTTTATCATCAAGGACAAGGCCACCCGACTGGCGGCGTTGCGGACGGGCCAAGCCAAGCAGACGGGCCGCGTCTTCGCTGCCCTGACCCCGACCGAGGCGGCGACCCTCAAGAAGGACGTCCCCGCTATGCGCTTCATCCCGTCACCGACTGTGCTGGGGCCCTCCTTCTTCATGAACCTGCGCACCCCGCCCTTCAAGGACCAGCGGGTCCGCCAGGCCATGTACCTGATGGTGGACCGTCAGGCTGCGGTGAAAGTCATCGCCGAGGGCGAAGGCCAGGTGGGCAACTTCTTCCCCTTCGAAGGCTGGGGCATCCCCCGGGACGAGTTGGTGAAGCTGCCCGGATACCGCCAGCCCAAGGACCAGGACATCGCGGCGGCGAAGAAGCTGCTGGCGGAGGCAGGCTACCCCAACGGGTTCCCACTGAAGCTCCTCTCCCGCAACAACGAGGTGACCAAGGCAGCGGCCGTCTTTATGACGGACCAGCTTGCCAAGGTAGGTATCACGGCCAGCGTGCAGATCATGGAGGACGCTCCGTTCTGGGACAGCGGGCGGAAGGCCCAGTACGAGGCGATGGTCTACACGCCCGCCACCATTGCCGACCCCCATGATATGGGGCGGACTTTCGCCGCGCGCAGCTACCTGAACTTCTCGGGTAACGACGACGACCCTAAGATGAACGAAATGTGGGACAAACAGATGCGCTCGGTGGATGAGAAGACGCGCAAGGCTGCCATCGTCGAGCTGGAGCGCTACCTGCTGATGGAGCAGATCCCCTCCGTGCCCATTGTGTGGCCCACCACATTCATCGCTGTGGCGCCCCAAGTGCAGGGGTTCGTCGCGGGCATGACCGATTACGCCAACAACCGCCACCAGGAGACCTGGCTGATCCCATAGGGTAAGAGACCATACGGCGTACATCGCCCGACGGGCGCTTATGCTCGTGCCGTTCCGGTCGGCGTGCCCCTCGTCATCTTCCTGATCATTCGAGTCCTGCCGGGGGACCTGGCCCTCACCATTCTGGCTGCGGGCGGCCGGGCGTTTCCCGGACGCCATCCAAGCCGCCACGCCTTTCCCTTGGGGCGATCCAGAGTCACCCCTGTCCGAAGGATCCTCCATCCTGCGCCCCCACGTGAGGAGGCCTGAGAGTCCGGCTGTAGTGGACGAGCACGCGCCCTTGCCCGCGCCCGCCGCGCGGTGCTACACTGGCGCTCCGGCAGAGAGCGAGGCGCGCTATGGACTACATTCGCATCCACGAAACGCCGACGCTGCGGCGTCCGGTCATGGTCTGCGCCTTCAGCGGGTGGGCGGACGCGGGCCAGGCCGCCACCGGCGCGCTCCGCTACCTGGTGCGGAAGCTGCCCGCAACCAAGTTCGCCGAGCTTGACCCCGAGGAGTTCTACGAGTTCACGTCCGTGCGCCCCGCCACGGTCATCGTCGCACCCGGACAGCGGGAGGTGCGCTGGCCCGCGAACGAGTTCTTCTACTGGAAGAGCGCGCAGGGGCCGCATGACCTGGTTCTGTTCATCGGCATCGAGCCGAACCTCAGATGGAAGACGTACGTCAACGCCCTGCTGACCGTGGCGGCGCAGTTCGACACGGCCAGGGTGCTCTCCATCGGCGCGCTGATGGACATGGTGCCCCACACGCGCGAGGTCAGGACCACCGCGTCCGGCACCACATCCGACATGCGCCAGGACATGGAGAACCTGGGGGCCGCGCTGTCGGCGTACCAGGGCCCGACGGGGATCACCTCCGCCATGATGGAGGGCTGCATGAAGCGCGGCGTCCCGTACGGCAGCCTGTGGGGACACTCCCCGCACTACATACAGTCCATCCCCAACATCCGGGTCAGCCATACGCTCGTGTCCCGGCTCCGCCAGCTCCTCGCCTTCCAGGTGGACATGGCCGAGCTGGACAGGGGCGCCGCCGCCTTCGAGCAGGAGGTTGGCAAGGCGATCGTCAACTCGCCGGAGGTGGTGGCTTACGTCCGGAAGCTGGAGGAGGCGTACGACGCCGCCGTCCGGCCCCCGGACGACCTGCCGCGCCCTGAGGACGTGGTGAAGGATCTGGAGGACTTCCTGCGGCGCGGACAGCGCGGCGGCGACGGCGGCTCCTAGCTGTCCCCGCCGGGGCGTGGCCCCGGGCCGTCCGGCCGCTCGCTCGCACCCGACCGCTGTATAATGGGATGGTTCCCTCGCCACATCATCCTCCCCATCACGAATGGAGTGGGCATATGACGACCAAGCTCTCCGTTGAGGAGACCCGCAACCATATGGCGACCGTGCCGGGATGGCAGCTCTGGGGCAGCGCCATCGCGCGGAGCTATACGTTCGGAACGTTCGCCAAGGCCATGGACTTCGTCAACAAGGTCGCCCGCCTGGCCGAGGAGGCGGACCATCACCCGGACATCAGCATCAGCTATACCCGCGTCACGCTGACGCTGACCACGCACGCCGTATCCGGACTCTCCGAGAAGGACTTCAGCATGGCGGCGAAGATAGATGCCAAGGCCCCTCATGCAGGGGCTGGCGCCGCGGACGCAAAGGCGGCGAAGGCCGAACCTCGCGCGGAAGCGGTGGCGGAGGCCAAGAAGGGCTAGCCGAGCCCCGCAGCGGGCAACTCGCTGGGGGGAATACCACCATCAGGGCCACGTCCTCCTCCCTCTGCCGTGAACGGGGTAGGGAGGGCCTCTCTCAGAGGAGGGCTCATGCGTGGACGCCGAGCACACTCAAAGACAGAGCAGAAAGCATCCTTAGACATACGCCGTAATGTTAGTTGACACTTTCGTAAGTATATGATAAAATAAGCCGCACTATGGATATCGCGCTACGGGCCATCGCGGAGCCGCACCGGCGGGAGATACTGCGCCTCGTCCTGAGCAGAGAGCTTTCGGCGGGAGAGATCGCCGCGCGCTTCGACGTCACGCGTTCCGCGGTCTCCCAGCATCTGAAGGCGCTGGAGCACGCGGGGCTGGTGACCGTGCGCAAGGACGGCACACGTCGGCTCTACAGGGCGCGGCCGGAGGGCCTGGCGGAGCTGCGGGGCTTCCTTGAAGAGTTCTGGACCGACCGCCTGTGGCGACTCAAGCTGGCCGCGGAAGCCGAGGAACGGAGGTCGTAGATGCCCACAAAGCGCGAACGCGAGGCGGTGGTGCTGGAGGTGCGCATCGCGGCGCGGCCCGAGACGATCTTCCCCTTCTTCACGGACCCGGCCAGGATGGTGCGCTGGAAGGGCGTCAGCGTGGAGCTTGACCCGCGCCCCGGCGGCATCTATCGCTGCAACGTCACCGGCGGCGATGTTGCACGCGGGACGTATGTGGAGGTCGTCCCGAACAAGCGCGTCGTCTTCACATGGGGTTGGGAGGACGCGGGCAACCCGGTCCCGCCGGGTTCCAGCACGGTGGAAGTCACGCTCATCCCGGACGGCGACGGGACTATCGTGCGGCTGCGGCACATGGACCTGCCGGAGGCGGCGCGCAAGCCGCACACGGAAGGGTGGACGCATTTCATGGCGCGCCTCACGGCGGCGGCGGAAGGCCGCGACCCCGGCCCGGACCCGTGGGTCTCCCGCGACAAGATGGGCAGCTAGTCCCGGCCCGAACCGCCGCTCCTTGTGAAGCGTATAAGCGTATGACGGAGCGCAAGGTGAAAGGAGAGAGGTCATGGGCAACCCTGTCGTTCACTTTGAGGTCCACGGCAAGGACGCCAAAAAGCTGAGCAACTTCTATTCCAAGGCGTTCGGCTGGAAGATTGAGTACATGCCGCAGATGAACTACGGGATGGTTGACACGGCTTCCGGCGGCAAGGGTATCAACGGGGGCATTGCCCAGCCGATGCCCGGCAGCGAGCGGCACATGAGCGTCACGTTCTACATCGAGGCGGATGACCTCGGCGCGAAGCTCAAGGAGATCGAGAAGATGGGCGGCAAGACGGTCATGCCCGTCACGACGGTCCCGAACATGGTGACCTTCGCCCTTTTCTCGGATCCGGAAGGCAACGTCATCGGCCTGGTCAAGAGCGAGCAGCCCAAGGGCTAACCGTGCATAATGCGCCGATTTTCACAAGCATCATGTGCATTATTTGACGTGAAGGCGCATCCGATGTAATCTGTTTGCCCTAAAGTCGCCGACTACACCATGGGCCACGAGCGGGGGGAGACTCTGGCCACTGCCGTCCCGGGCGAGCGCCCAGGGCGTCCCATCAGTCGGAGGGTGAATTCAGAAAGGGAGGGAGCACATGCCAAAGTTCATTGACTATCATGCCAGGATGCCTCAGCTGCCACCGGAGGCCATGCAGCAGATGGTGGGAGCCATCAAGTCCGGGAAAGCCGACCAGTTCGGCGTGAAGCCGCTCAACGTGTACGTAGGCAAGGGCGGCCAGGGGTACTGCCTCACCGAGGCCCCGAGCGCGGATGCGGTCTGCAAGACCCACGAGGCGCAGGGCATACATATCGGCAAGGGCGAGGTCGTCGAGATCCAGTCGCTCGTCTAGCTCAAGCGACGCAGGTGAGACGGCGAGAGAACACCAGCCCCCGCTCGTGGCCTCTCCGCCGTCTCTTTTTGTCCCGCGCCCCCGTACATCCCTCTTGGCAAGCCTCCCTCCGCGGCACGCTACAGGCACTCCTGGATACTCAAACGGTATAATATCCCTATCCTGTTGCTGTTGAGGCGCCCGTGCCGTATGACGCCATCATTGTAGGAGCGAGCTTCGCCGGGCTGGCCGCGGCCAGCCGCCTGAAGGGTCGCCGCGTGCTGCTTCTGGACCGCAAGGAGATAGGCACCATGCCCACCTCCGCCTGCGGCGTGCCGCTGCGCGTCGTCCGGGACGTGGGCTGCGAGGACGCGGTGACGCAGGTGCATCCCACCGGCTACGTGTACACGCCGAAGCGTTCCTTTGAGTACCGCCTGCCGGAGCCCTACTGCGTGGTGGACTATGAGCGCTTCTGCAAGCTGCTCTTCCAGAAAGGCGGCGCGGAGTTCGTGCGCGCCCCCGCGCTGGGCGTGTCGGCGGACGGGCACACGGTGACGACCGCCGTCGGCGCGTTCCAGGCGGAGTGCGTCGTGGACGCCTCCGGCTGGCGGGCCGCGCTGGCGAAGTCGCTGGACAAAGGCTTCGTGGACACGCGGACGCTGGCCTTCGGCGTGGAGACGGAAGCGACTGGCCGGGGTGATGGCCTGCACTTCTGGTTCGACCCCAACTACATCTACGGCGGCTACGCCTGGAACTTCCCGTCGGACGGGCATTGCCGGGTGGGCGTGGGCTACTTCGGGGAGAACGTCGGGCTGGTGAAAATCCGCGGCGGCCTGACGCGGCTCTTGGACGCGCTGCGTCTTGAGCCGGGCCACATGCACGGCGGCTACATCCCGTTCTCGCTGCGCCGTGGCGTCGTCGGCAACGTGTTCGTCGTCGGCGACGCGGCGGGACAGTCGCTGCCCACGACGGGCGAGGGCATCCGCCCGGCCATCTACTTCGGGCTGCGCTGCGGCGACATGGTGCGCGACGTGGTCGAGCGCCGGGCCAGCCGTGAGGCGACGCTGCGGACGTACGCGGCGCTGGTGGAGGGCTACCGGAGCCGGTACGACTTCCTGCAGCGCGCACAGGGCGTCGTGATGCGCCTGCCGACGGTGTGGATGACGCTCGCGCTTGCTATCACGCGCGTGGACTGGCTGCGGGGGCTGTGGCTGCCGCGCTACACGCGCGCATTCCAGACGGGCGCGCTCGCGGGGCGATAGCATCGCGGCGAGCGCGGCGACGTTATGAAGAATACACGAAAGGGACCAATGAACAGGATATCGTTGAAGCTGTTTGCGGCTGCCGCCCTTCTGGGCGTGACCGTGCTGGCCGCCGCCTGCGGCGGGCAGGCCGCACCCGTGCCGCAGCCGACGTCCACGCCGGCCCCCGCTGCGACACCCGTTCCACCCGCGCCGTTGCCTTCTCCCATGCCGACGGTCGCACCTACGCCTGTCCCCAGTCCCACGCCAGCGGCCATACCCAAGCCGACGCCGCCCCCGACGGCGACCGCGACACCCACGCCGCCGCCGTCGAACGCCGATATCAAGCGGGCCATAGACGCTCTCGCAGACGCCTCGGTCGTCTATGACCCGGACCAGGGCCTGGACAAGACGTCGTCCGTGCTGCAATCCGCCGACCTGCTGAACAGGGCGCTGTACGGCAAGACGCTTGCGGAAGAGAATATCGTGGTCCACCTGTTAAGCGAGAAACAGTGGCTGCAAAAGACCACCGAGGGAGGTAAGTTCGAGCGCCTGCGGGACGCGATAGGCATCACGGACTGGGATACCCCCTCTGCAAACGCGGAAAAGGGCGCCAGGATGAGCCTGTACATCAGAGCATCCAGGGATGGCCTGACCGTGCTGCGATCGCTGGCGCACGAGTCCGGCAAGGCGCGGATGGCCGCAGCCTGGGGCGCTCAGCAATTGCCCGCGGACAAGCAAGAGGCCGAGGAGGCGATCAAATGGTATCTGCCCGGCCTTGAAACCGCGGGCTACATCAATGATTCCGCGTTCCTGCGGAGGATGGAAGAGGCTGGTTTTGACAGGGCGAAATACGCGAACACGGACCTGAACAAGGCGCGAATACAGTTCGCGCTGGCGAACGTCATATTCCTCCTGTCTGATCAGGACAAGTTCTTTGCAGCCGATGGCAAGCTGGCCGCCGACAACGACTACACGGGCTACGTAATAGGAAACTGGGCGAGGTATTTCATCGTGGCGAACGACAAGGCGTTCAGTGACGCGCGGAGCGAGTTCGAGACGTCCGGGCGGATACGCTCACGGTACTACGTCGGAATGCTTGCGATGTTCACCAAAATGGATATCAAAGACCTTTCCGTGTACATGCGGAGCATGATTACCGGCCAGAACTTCACGACAGTCACCAACTGGTACATGGTTATCCTCGCAAGCCCCTCGCGGCTGGACGGGACGGAGTCGTTTTCAATCCCAACTCCGCTCGGCTCGGCTGCCCTGTCGCCGTAGCAATGCTCCTTCCTTCTTTCGCCACAACCTTCGACACAGGGCGGTGGAGTCCTACGCACCGCGGCTGCCAACGCAGCGGCTTCACCCGTCTGCGTTCTTCAATACGTTGCTCGGCCTGGCCCCTCTGTGCTAGCATAGCGCCGAACCCTTGCCAGAGGTGACCTCATGGACTTCCGTTTCACGCCAGAGCAGGACGCCTTTCGCCAGGAGATCCGCGACTTCCTCAACGCCGAGCTGACCGAGGAGATGCGCCGGGAGATGGCGGAGCGCCCGGAGGAGGGCGGCTTCTCGCCGGAGTTCTCCCGCAAGCTCGCGCGAAAAGGCCTGATAGGCGTGGCGTGGCCGAAGGAGTACGGCGGCAAGGGCCTCGGGTACACCGAGCGGCTCATCTACAACGAGGAGATGACCTACGCGCAGGCCCCGGTCCGCTACCACCACATGTCCGAGCGGCAGATGGGGCCAAGCATCATCCTGTACGGCACGGAGGAGCAGAAGAAGGACTTCCTGCCGCGCATCACTGCGGGCGAAATCTGCTTCTGCGCCGGTTACACCGAGCCGGGCGCCGGCTCCGACCTCGCCTCGCTGCAGACGCGCGCCGTGCTGGACGGTGACGACTTCGTCATCAACGGCCAGAAGACGTACACGAGCGGCGCGCACATGGCCCATTACATATGGCTCGCCTGCCGCACGAACCCGGATGTCCCCAAGCACAAGGGCGTCAGCGTCCTCATCGTGGACATGAAGACGCCGGGCGTCACCGTCCGCCCGCTCATCACCATGTCCGGCGGCCGCTTCAGCGAGGTGTTCTTCGACAACGCGCGCGTGCCGCGCCGCAACCTCGTCGGCGAGCTGAACCAGGGCTGGTACATCGTCGCCTCGAACCTCGACTTCGAGCGGTCGGGCATCGAGCGCGTCGCCGCGAACGCGTTGCTGTTCGAGAAGCTTGTCGCGTACGTGAGCACGGCCACGGTCAACGGACGTCGGCTGGCGGACGACCCGCTGGTGCGCAACCGGCTGGCGGAAACGGCCGTCGAGTTCCAGGTGGGACGGCTGCTGGCGTACCGCGTGGCGTGGCTGATGAGCCAGGGCAAGCACCCGAACCACGAGGCCTCCATGTCCAAGGTGTTCGGCAGCGAGCTGAGCCAGCGCATGACCTCCACCGCCGTGCAGGTGCTGGGCCTTGCCGGACAGCTGGGGCAGGGCTCGCACTGGGCGCCGTTGAATGGCACGTTCTTCAGCCCCTTCCTGGGCGCCGTTTCCGACACCATCCGCGGCGGGACGTCCGAAGTCCAGCGCAACATCATCGCCTCGCGCGGGCTGGGCCTTCCCCGCGCCTAGCACGGCGCCAGCGTCGAGCCGCATATGCGCCTAGTTGACATTTCGTATGTATGCTATACTTAACAATAATGTTTATTCTTAGCCAGAAGGCATAGTCGGTATGGAGCGTACCGGAGGGTTCGACAAGGAAGCGTTCGACACCCTCCTGAAGCAACTACTGGAAACCAAGGAGGCCCCTCCCGCGGAGCCGTCCGAGGGGGAGTCTGCGTCTGCCTCCAAAACACAAGGAAAAGACGGCACTTCCCCTGCGACGTCTGAACCGCCCCCGCCGCCCGTTCAGGAGCGCGAGGGCGCCCTGGTTACTCCCTCCACCCTTCCCACCGCCCCCGTTCCGGAGGGCCACGAATGGCCCGGGGAGAGGACTGCCCCAACGAAGGAGGGCGCCGCCCCCCCGGAGATGGAGGCGCTCAAGAAGCGTCTGGCCGACCTGGAGGCGACGCAGGGCCGTCTTCAGGAGCAGCTCCAGCGCAGCACGGAGCAACTCGCGGCGGCAACTCAGCAAAAGGAGAGCGCGCCCCCGGCAGCGGAGGCGCCGTCGGCAGCGGTCACCGGGCCAGGGCCGCTTGACGAGCCGGAGGTCATGGACAGGCCGGTTGCTGTGGAGCGGGCCATGGTCAAGGTCCCGAGCGCGGGCGAGCTTTCACGCCCCGGGGGGCAGGGGTTCCTGGAGCGCCTCCTGAGTCTGTTGCACCGTCTCTTCCCCAGCTTCGTCCCCGCACAGAATACGGCGTCGCCCCCGGACAATCCGGACGCTCTGTACACGGGCCGCATTGAGCTGGTCATCCCGGCGGAGGACGCCTGGGGTCGCCTGGAGCGCATTCTGACGGGGCTGGCGGGGCTGCGCGGCGTGCAGGTGCACGGCCTGTACAGCGGCTCCCGCGGCGAGCATACGGTGTCGCTGGAGATGGATGTGCCTGCCTCTCTGAAGGACATCCAGGATGCGGTGCCGGAGCTCAAGGAGATACGCACGTTGTCGTCCCACAAGGGCGTCACGCGGCTGGCGGTCAAGATAACGTAGCCCTGACCCCGAAAGGGTGGATACCTCATCCCCTGCCCCCTTCTCCCATGAGGAGAAGGGGGTTTTGAAATTGGGGGCACCCCCAGTGTCCCCGGCAGGGGCTGTGTCTCAGCACCCGCTTTGTGCGCGCGTCATTGCGTTCCATCGTTCCCTTATGCGGAGAGGGAGGGTGAAACTGCGGGATACAGGGCTTGCACAAAATGTCATTCTGAGCGCAGCGAAGAATCTACGCTTGATATATGAACCAACGTAGACCCTTCACTTCGTTCAGACAGTTGCTCCACAGGCGGCTTTTTATGCAAGGCCGGGGATGCCCCCAGACCCCCGACAAAGGGGTACTCCCCTCTCGGATCCCACGTGGCGCGGATTCCCGACGGGGACTCCATAGCTCAATCGTGGAAACGCGATACGGTCCGTCTGCCCGATGTGGAGGCGGCGAAACGAGATCAGCGCGGCGTCGTCGGGCGGGTTGAGGGGGAGCGCCCGTTGTGCTATGCTGTCACGAGTGTCGGGGTGTAGCGCAGCCCGGTAGCGCACCTGCATGGGGTGCAGGGGGCCGCTGGTTCAAATCCAGTCACCCCGACCATCTTAGTCAACGAAACGCTGTTACCGGTGCGGTGGCAGCGTTTTTTGTTCTCCGTTGTCGCCGCTCTCTTTCGACAAGAGGACTCGGCGCTGCTCACCAGGTCGCCCGCCACACGTTAGTCTAGTGGGCGCGATCGCCATGCGAGGAGGAGAACATGAGACGACTGCTCTTTCAGCCGCTTCTCGCGCTCGCGTCCCTCGCGCTGTCCGCCTGCGCCAGCGTCGCCGCGCCGACGCCTGCGCCCGTCGCGACGCCCGCTCCGTCGCAAACCCCCGCGCCCACGCCCACTTACTCGCAGGCCGTCCCCTGCGCGGGGCAGGACCCCACGCTGAAGATTCTCCCGTCCATCGTGGAGGTCCGCGGCGTAACGCCCCAGGGGCAGGTGCAGGGCAGCGGGTTCGTCGTTGACCCGCAGCGCGGCTACATTATGACGGCGACGCACGTGGTGGCGAACGTTGTTCCGGGACGGCTGACGGTGACCTTCCGCGACCAGCGGACGTACCCGGCTCGCGCCGTGGCCTCGACGCGCGCGTCCGACATGACGCTGCTGCAGACCGAGCGCACGGACTTCCCCGCGCTCACGTTCGCGCCCGGGCTGAGCGCTACGGCGCCGGACCTGGCGCGTCGCGGGGCCGTCCATCAGGAGTTGAAGGAGCTTGTCGGGGTCGGCTTCGTGGACTCCGGGTACATGACGGCCATCGGGCGGACGCTGAGCGCGGTCGTGGACAACGCGGGCTGGGTCGTGCTGGAGGCGGACGGCCCCGCGCGGCCCGGCATGAGCGGCGGGCCGGTGGTGAACCGCTGCGGCGAGCTGGTGGGCGTGCTCACGCTGGGGCGCTCCACGGGCGACCGGATGGTGGCGCTGTGGGTTGACCAGGAGATTGTGAACGCGTTCGTCAGGATCGCCGCAGGCCAGCCCACGCCAACGCCAAGGGCGACGCGGTAGGGGGCATCCCGCCCGCTAGCGTGGTGACTTGAAATACGCTTATGAATTGTCATTGCGAGGACTCCGGCTTGTCGGAGGACGAAGCAATCCGGAGGAGAGGTGTACCCCGCCGCCAGATTGCGAGCCCCGATTTCATCGGGGCTCGCAATGACATTAACAACGAACTTCGGGCAGGACGTTAGCACTTCGGCGAGGGGTCGTACTGTCCCGAGCCGACGGTGAACAGCAGCCACCCGTGGCCCAGCCTGGCGCCCGCCGCGTTGTAGGCCGACACCTCTGCCCTGAAGCCGGTCAGGGACGGATAGGTCAGCGTGTCCGGCCAGAGAGCGCCATCCTGCGCAACCCGCAGCGACCAGTTGTAGTCTTGCGCGCTCTTCGCCTGACAGCTGTTCGCGGAACGCACCTGCAAGATGTAATGGGAAGCGCCCGGCACGACGTTCCAATAGAACCGCGGCTGCCCGTCAAGTTTGCAGTTCCTGGGGTCCGTACTCTCCGTGCACCTGTCTCCCCCCGCCATTCTGCCAGCCAGGTTCAGGGCCTTGAAGGCGGTGATTGCCGGGACATCGTACCGCCCGCCGGATACGACGGAAACGACAGCCTGCGGCGTGTCCTCGTAGGTGGCATGGTAGTACGTGTTGATGTAGTACGTGCCCTCGGACGCCAGCGCGAACTCGTATCTGCCCTTGGCGTCCGCCCAGGTGCCGCCCAGCACCCTGGTCGCGTCGCTCTCGCCGCGGACTATCACGCGCGCCATGTTTCCAGGCTCACCGTCGGGAAAGAGCACGGTCCCGCGCACGAGCGCGGGCGGCACGGGCGTCGGCGCGGGCACGGGCGTGGGTGTCGGCGTCGCTGCGGGGGTCTGTGCTCCCGCAGGTGTTTCAGGCGACACGGGCGGGTTCAAAGCCGTCACCGTGGCGCGTATGCCCGCCGACGCTGTCGCATGAATCGCAGATATGACGGTCGCGTGGATATCAGGCGTCGGCGTGGGGGTGACGGCGGCCCTGGGCGTGGGGAGCGGCGTCGGCCGCACGGGTGGCAGCGGCGTCGGCATCGTTACCGAGACGGACACGGGCTCCATGACGGGAGCGGACCGCGCTCTGACGGCGGGTGACGCGCTGACGCAGCCCGAGAGAGCGAGCACGAGCGACAGGCTGCCCAATACAAGGGCCTGTCGCCGCGTCCAAAGCAAAGCTCTACATACGGGAAGCAAACCCGCCCCCTCGCCCCCGCCAGAGCGAAGGCGCATCGGACCGCCTGTTTTCCTGACCCGCCACCTCGGCTCGCGCGTTGGACATGCAACGAGAGCCAAGCCGAGCGTGAACTCAAGGCTTTGCCTGATGGTAATGCGCGACGGGCGAGGGAACCACGGCGCCAGCCCCTCCAGAAGGTTGGGTTTTCCCGCATCCCGGCGTGGGTGTTGCCCCTGAGCGCCGCTTTCGCCGGGGCGCTCGACGGGCGACCGGATGGTGGCGCTGTGGACTGAACGGGGAGATTGCGGACGCGTCCGTCAGGATCGCCGCGGGCCAGACCACGCCGACCGCTAGCTAGCGCTCTCCAATGAGCGTGCTCGCGACCAAGACTCCATTCGCCCAGTAAAACCCTGTTTCCCCCGCTGGAAGGATGTCGTACGTCATCTCCCCGAAGTACGGCGCGCTCTCGACGGCCGCGACCGTCGCGCCATCGAGAACGCCTCCGGGCCGGAGCTCGGCGAGCGGTTGTCCTTCGACCGTCGGATGGCCCGGCGAGGCCCGTAGCTCACGGCCGTCGGCCAGGCGGATGCGCAGGATGGTCTGGCCCGGCGAGGCGGGCCGCGCGATAGTCCGGAGGACGGGCGACGCGACGCGCTCGCCTGACCCGTTCAGCGTCCAGACGGGCACTCCCGGCCGCACGCTCTGCACGGGGACAGGGCCCGCGGGCGTGTCAATCAGCGTGCCGGTGGCGAGGCATATCGGGCAGGTGTTGAACGAGGTCTCCTTCTTCGTCACCGTTATCCGGCCCTGGCTGGTGACGGTTCCCTCGTACGCGGACCCTTGGCCCTCGCCGACGCGCATCTGGAAGGTGTACGAGCCATCTCTGGGCGTCACCTGGACGGCGTTGAGGCGTTTGTGCTCCCGATAGACCAGGAGCTTCTGTGCATCGGACAGCGTCGCGACCCCCTCCAGGCCCAGGTGTTGGAGTATGGCCGCGTAACGCTGGGCGTCGGCCTGTATCGTGGGGAACTGCTCCTGCGTCCGCTGCTCCTCCACGCCGGGCCGTCCAATGGGGTAATAGTCCGGGTCGCAGTAGAAGACGCCGCCGAAGTGGTCAATGAGCGCGTACTGCACGTCCGCGGCGGAGAGCGTCCGTCCCGGGGTCGCGACGACGGTGGGGACGGCGCCTGTTTGCGGCGCGCAGCCCGCTACGAGCAGCGCGAACGCCGCGAGCAACAAAAGCGCCGACCGCGCGTACATAGCCGGTCCTCCCCACCAAGACACCCGTTTCAGATTATAACGTGGCGCGGGGCGGCGCGGTTCTGATGCAGCGTATTCCCTGGATGGCGTTTCGACTGCTAGCAGGGCCCGATCTGGTCGCACACGCGCGTCCGGATGGGTTGCGTGTTCGGGTCGGGGGTGTTTCCCGCCGTACCCTGCACCGCGACGGGCGCCGTCATCTGCACGCCGACCGTCCCCGGTATCTGGATGCCTACGGGCGCGGTGATCTGCACCGCCACGGGCAGCGACTGGCTGGCCCCGACGGTCGCCGACACCGTTCCGTGCACGGGCATGCCCTGCGCCTGCAGGTTGGCGAGCAGCTCGTTCGTCTGCCGCAGTTCGCGAGAGACGACGCCCATGTAGTACGCCATGCCGACGGCGCTCACCACGATCAGGACGGCCGCGGTGTAGCGAAGGATAGCGACGAAAGTCCTCATGAGACACCTCCTCGTCAGTCAAAAACCAGGGGTCTCCCTTGTAGGATATAACGCTCGTCAATCTTATCGGTTGTGCCCCCGCCCTGAGAACGTGGCACTTCTCACGGAGGTCCGTCATGCTAACGAAGCGCACAGAGGTATTATACCAGTACGTGCTACCGCGGGACGCGGGAACGGACAAGTGGAGCCGACGGCGGAGCGTGTTCCGCAGTGCTCTCGCGCCCCAGGCAATGAGAGCCGACTACAGGTTGCTGCTAACTTTCCGGCCACCCGAAACGTTCCTCATACGGAGGGCTTTCAAAAGATGATTAAGCGTTCGCCCGCAGACACATGACGTGCGGGGGACTGGAGGGGCAGACATGAGACAAACACTGGCCCTGCTCTTGACTGTGCTACTGGCGGCGCCTCTGACCCTGACCGCCTACAAGCCAACACCGGCGGCGATGGTCGCGTCCACATCCGATTCCACCGCAATTCCATCGCCAGCCCCGACGCGCATGTTTACGATGATGCCTTCCCGGTCATATCTTCCGCAGTACTATTCGCCGTTGCCAAGCGCCCAGTATGTCTCCAGGGGTGCGACGATCGCTGTCCGCTATGGTCCCGTGCTGACGGACCAGGACGTTGACCAGTTGAGTTTCGTCGTGCAAGGATCGCAAAGCGGACTTCACGATGGCCAGAAAGTCCTCGCGGATGACCGCAGAACGGTCATCTTCAGACCGAACGACCCGTTTGTGCCTGGTGAAGACGTCAATGTCGATACCAGCGGCCTCTACCTTGATTCGGAGACCGGCTTTGATCCACTTTCCTATACCTTCACGGTCTCCGTCGGCCAGGCCTCCGGCGCGCCCGGAAGCACGGCCGTTCCCGACTCCACGCCCCAAAGCGCTTTCCCGAACTTCCTGACCGTACCCCAGGACATCCCGAGTTACACGGTAGGGACTGTCTCAACCGACGAGAGTGAGGGGTACATCTTCATAGCGCCTTTCTACTGGACCAAGTCCACGACAGGCTCCTACCTGCTGATTCTGAACAACCAGGGGCAGCTCGTCTATTACAAGTCGGTCGCGGACGCCCTGGCGGGGTGGGACTTCAAGGTCCAGCCCAACGGCCTGATATCCTACTTCGACCAGAAGGCTGCGACGTTCTACCTCATGGACTCGCGTTACCAGGTGGTTGACAGCTATCAGGCGGGAAACGGGTACGCCGCGGACCTGCACGATTTCCAGCTCCTGCCAGACGGCGATGCCCTGCTGATGATTTACGATACGCAGACCATAGACATGAGCGCGATTGTTGACGGAGGCCAGGAGAACGCGGCTGTCACAGGACTGGTGATCCAGAGACTCGACCACTCGAAGAACGTCATCTTCGAGTGGAGAAGCTGGGACCACTTTTCATTCGACGACTCTCCGGAGGACCTGACCGCTCAGAGCATTGACCCGGTGCACGGGAACTCGCTCGCGCTGGCGAACGACGGGAACCTGCTGCTTTCGAGCAGAAACCTCAGCGAAGTCACGAAGATCAACCTGCAAACAGGTGACGTGATGTGGCGATTGGGAGGCAAGGCGAACCAGTTCGAGATCAACGGGCGCACCTTCGCCTACCAGCACGACGCCAGACAGCTCGACAACGGGGACATCACGGTGTTCGACAATCAGGGCACCAGGGAGAATCCGGCGCCGTCTGTGGGAATCGAGTACAGACTAGATGAAGAGACGAAGACGGCGACGGTCGTGCAGGAGTTCGCGCCCGCCCAGCCCGTCTTCGCCACCTTCATGGGCAACATGCAGCGGCTGCCGAACGGCAATGCTTTCCTTGGCTGGGGAGCGCCGTTTACAGGGGACGGGTACGTGTATGACGCCATGACGGAGGTCTCGCCAGACGGTCGGGTGCTCTTCAGCCTCTCGTTTGACCAGCCTTACGTCAGCTACCGGGCCTTCCGCTTTCCCTGGATTGGATCGCCGGACACTGAGCCGGACCTGGCATGGAAGGGCGACGCGGGTGGAATCACGCTCGGCTATTCCTGGAACGGTGCGACCGAAGTGTCGTCTTATCGGGTTTTCGGCGGGACTTCTCCAGAATCGTTGGCTCTGGTCGACACAAAGGCCAAGACTGACTTTGAGACGCAGTCGCACTTTCCCAGTTCGCTGAACGCTGAGTATTACCAGGTCGCAGCTGTAGATAAGAACGGAAATGAGATGGCCCGTTCGAGAGTTATCAAAATAGAGCCGATCGCCGGGCTGGGGTAGGGTGGGCTTTCAGTCGGGAGCAGGTCCCGGGACCTACAAAAGGCCGGCCTGTCCCCCAGTTCCGCCAAGCCTCGACCGCTGCGGTCAAGCCCACGCCGACGCCGCGGGCGGATACAGGAGGCACAGCAGGCGAGGCTACGAATCTGGAACACGGTTTGCCTTCCACCTACAAGTTGCGCGCGTTTTCTCCTAAACAGCAGTAATCCCTCGTGTATAATTGGCCGCAAAAGCAGTTTGTCATTCCAACATCATGTTGGTTGTGCATATGATCCTGAGGGATTGTGCCACGATCTAGCGACAGCATGTGGAGGCGTTGACATGGCTCTCATTCCGCCTTACTTCATGGATTGTGTGGTAGCTATAGGGCAGAAGGAAGGCGAAACGGATTCAACTCCAAAATGGATAGCGTCGGGCTTCCTCTACGGCCGACTAATGGAAAAGGGACAAGACCCTAAAGACAATACGTATCATGTATTTCTGGTGAGCAATCGACACGTGTTTGAGAGAAAGGAACAACTCTGCCTGCGCTTCAATCCACAAGCAAAAGGAGAAGCACGAAGCTATGACGTTGACCTTAAGAGTTCCGAGGGGCGACAAATTTGGACCGCGAACCCTGACAAGGCGATAGATGTTGGCGTGATGCCAATAAACGTGCCGAAATTGAGAGAGCACGGAATGAAGGCAGGATTCTTCACCAGTGACATGATGGCGGCTGGCGTATCCAAGATGAAAGAACTAGGGCTTACCGAGGGCGACTTCTCGTACGTCTTGGGCTTTCCCATGGGCATGGCTGGTCAACAAAGGAATGCGGTAATCGTCCGAAGCGGATGTATAGCGCGGATTCAAGAGGCTCTCAATGCTGATAGCAATACTTTCCTTGTAGACGCTGAGATATTCCCCGGCAACAGCGGAGGGCCAGTTGTCTCGAAGCCAGATGCCCTTGCTATTCAGGGGACCAAGCCGCAGAATGCGGCATTCCTAATCGGCATTGTTGCTGCATATGTTCCATATCGCGAAGCGGCTGTTAGCCCCCAAACCGGCAGACCCAGGGTCATCTTTGAGGAAAACTCGGGGCTGGCGGTCGCTCACACCGTGGACTGCATCGAGCGAACGATCGATCAATCCGTAGCGAGTGAACCGCCATCTGCCAAGCCATCGAACGGGTAGTATAGAAGAAAGCGCAAGCACCCGTTCACGATAGTAGCCAGCCCGATGGTAATCAGCGCCAGTGTCCATTCTGATTATGAATACTGGCTTCTGCTTCCCGCCCTTGCCCCATCCCCTCCGTTCAGCTACACTGGGGCTTGTCGCATCCGTTGCTCCCGCCGTCGGGCCGCAGACCGCTCGCGAAAGGAGATGCCAGACACATGGTCCCTCCCCATGACTTCTTCGGACTCCCCATCGGGGTCGGCGTGTACCTCGTCGCGCTGCTGGCGTTCGCCCTCTCCGCCTACCTGTTCTACAATCGCGTCTTCAAGCTCATTACCCTGGGCAAGCCGGACATGCGCTGGGACCGCCCGTGGCCCCGCTTCCTGCGGATGCTCAAAATCGTCTTCGCGCAGCGCAAGGTGCTCCAAAGCGTCTCCCTGAAGGACAGGGCGGGACTCGGCCACGCCGCCATCTTCTTCGGCTTCCTCTCCTTCACCACGAGCTACATCCTGTTCATCTTCCTCGATTCCCTCGTCCCGGACGCCTCGACCGCGATCCTCGGCGAGGGCGTCGCCCGCGGCTTCACCATCTACGTGGACATCGTCGGCGTCGCCATCCTGCTCGCCCTCGTCTGGGGCGTCCTCCGGCGATGGGTGGTCAAGCCGCACCGCCTCACCTTCGACCTGACGCGCGCGCCGGACTCCATCATCATCGTCGCGCTCATCGGCGCGCTCATGGTGTTCACCTTCCTCACGGAGGGCTTCTACATCCGCTCCGGCGGCGCGGGCCCGGCGACTGCCGCGCCCGTCGGGCAGTTCCTGGCGGGCGGGCTGTTCGCGGGCGTGAGCAAGGCCGCGGCGGCGACGCTGCAAGCCGTGTTCTGGTGGATGCACCTGGGCGTCATCCTGGGCTTCGCAGTCTATATCCCCCTGTCGAAGCACATGCACATCGTCGCCAGCCCGCTGAACGCGTTCTTCAACGACCAGGGGCCGCGCGGCGCGCTCCGCCCCATCCGCGACATCGAGAAGCAGGAGCACTTCGGCGCGGGCAAGGTGCAGGACTTCACGTGGAAGGAGCTGCTGGACGGCTACGCCTGCGCCGTGTGCGGGCGCTGCACCAACAACTGCCCCGCGAACATCACCGGCAAGGCCCTCTCGCCCATGCACATCGTGGAGAACGCCAAGCACCACCTGATGGCGGTAGGGCCTGCCGTCCGCGCGGCGCGCGCGAAGGGCCAGCCCGACCCGGAGCCGGAGAAGCCGCTCATCGGCGGGGCCATTCCGGAGGAGGCGGTCTGGGACTGCGTGACCTGCGGCGCCTGCGAGCAGGAGTGCCCCGTCGCCGTCGAGCACATTGACAGCATCATTGACATGCGGCGCTACCTGGTGCTGGAAGAGTCGAAGATGCCGGAGACGGCCAAGCAGGCGCTGCTCAGCATGGAGCGGCGCGGCCACCCGTGGCGCGGCACGACGTTCAGCCGCACCGACTGGATGAAGGGACTCGGCGTGAAGACGCTCGCCGAGGACCCCAGCATCGAAGTCCTCTACTGGGTTGGCTGCACCTCGGCGCTGGACGAACGCAGCCAGAAGATCGCCATCGCCAACGTGAAGCTGTTCCAGGCGGCGGGCGTGAAGTTCGGCGTGCTGGGCGCGGAGGAGACCTGCACCGGCGACCCGGCGCGGCGCCTGGGCAACGAGTACATGTTCCAGCTCATGGCCCAGCAGAACATCGAGACGTTCAAGAAGTACAACATCAAGAAGATCATCGCGAGCTGCCCGCACTGCTTCAACACCATCCGCAACGAGTACCCGCAGTTCGGAAGCTCGTACGAGGTCGTGCACCACACGCAGTTCCTCGCCGAGCTGCTCAGGGAGGGCAAGCTGAAGCCGTCCGCCGGAGCGGAGCTGTCCGTCACCCCGCACGACTCCTGCTACCTGACGCGCCACAACAACGTCGTGGACGAGCCGCGCATCGTGCTGCAGGCGATCCCCGGCGTGACGACGACCGAGATGCAGCGCTGCAAGAAGGGCACGTTCTGCTGCGGCGCGGGCGGCGGGCACATGTGGATGGAGGAGGGCGGCAGCAAGCGCATCAACCATCACCGCACGGAGCAGGTGCTGGAGACAGAGGCCAAGGTGGTGGCGACGGCCTGCCCCTTCTGCCTGCAGATGTTCGAGGAGGGCATCCGCTCCAAGGACGTGCAGGAGAAGCTGCAGGCGAAGGACATAGCGGAGCTGCTGGCGGAGCGCATCGGGAACGCCGCGCCGCCAGCAGCCTCGCCTCCGCAGGCGAAGACATAGCCCGGTCAAGCTGAGGGGAGGTTCAGGAGGGCACAGCCCTCCTGACGGGGGTCTGGGGGTGCCCCCCAGATACCGCCTTCTTGCTACTCCGGCCCGAACTCCAGCACGACCTTCACGTCGTCCGGCTCGCGGCGCAGCGCCGCCCGGAAATCGGCGGGCGGCACACGTCGGGTGAGCATGCGCCCGAGCAGCCCCGGCCACACGCTCTCGAAGACCGCCAGGTCGGCTATCGCCTGCCGCATGTCGCGGATGTTGGCGTTCACCGAGCCGACGATGGCCTTGTTGCCCAGCACAATGCTCTGGTTCAGGGCGCTGGCGTCCACCCGCACCTCCCTGTGGCCGCCGGTCACGCTGGTCAGACACAGCACGCCGTTCGTCCCCATCAGGCCCATCGCCTGCATGACCACGCCGCTGTCGCCCGTCGCCTCGACGACCAGGTCGAAGCCGCCCGCCTCGCCCGCGCGCCCGGGCAGGTCGGCCAGCGGGGTCTCGCCGAGGCTCACGTAGCGCGCACCCGCGCTCTCGGCGAGCCGCGCGCGGGCGGACGTGGCGGGACCGCGGCTCGCTACGTACGTCGGCAGGCCTCGACTGCGGAGCAGCATCGCCGCCAGCAGGCCAATGGGTCCCGCGCCGAGCACCAGCGCCGCGTGGGGCCGCCAGAGCATGCGCCGCTGCGCCTCGAAGGCCTGCCGCACCGCCTTCTCCACGACGGAGAGCGGCTCCACGAGCACGGCGACGGGCGCCACGGCGGGCGGCGCCTTCAGCAGGTACTGGGGCTGGTCAATGAAGTACTCCGCCATGACGCCGTGCATCCCGCGGATGCCGCGCTCCGTGTAGCGGCCCCACAGGCACATATCCTGCTCATCGTTCAGGCAGTTCGGGCAGCCGTCCGGGCGGCGCACCATCGCCACGACGAAGTCGCCGGGCAGCAAGCCCCGCACGTTCCGGCCCACCTGCGCCACCTGCCCGAAGGACTCGTGCCCCAGAATGAGGTACGGGCTTCCGTGGGGCGCCTCGCCATAGAGGCCCTGATTGATCTCCGCGTCGGTGCCGCAAACGCCCACGCGCACAGTCCGCACCAGCACGTCGTCCGGGCCGTCGGGCGGCGCCAGCGGCACGGCCATCAGCCGCGCGCTGTCCTGCTTTCCGGGCGTCACCACGACCGCTTTCATCGTGCTGCCTGCCATACGCTTTCTCCAGCCCCCGCGGCAAGACTCCGTTAATACTAGTCTACTTCAAGGGCCTCGAAAAGGGCGGACGGCGTCTGTCCGCGAAGGGCTTGCGGCAAACACAAACGCCCCGTTGAGGGGGCGTCGTGGAGATATGCGGTCAGGGATGACAGCGGGGGACGGACGGAATGAGGCCTACCGGGCAGCGGGCTTGCGTGCGGCTTGCTGCGCGCGCCACTCCTCGTGCCCCTTGCCCAGCATCTCGACCAGGATGTTGAAGAGAATGAGCATGATCATGCCGGTAATGAAGCCCACCCACACATCGAAGAGGAACTGCGGGTAGGGCTGCATGGCCACGTCCCACAGGTAGAACCCGACGGCTCCGATCCAGAACAGCATGAAGTCCACTATGACCAGCCGCACGGTACCGGTCCGGCTGCCCCTGAAGAACTCGTAAATGCGTAAACGCGCAGGCATGGCTGACTCCCTTATTTGCCCTGCAATGAACGGATGTAGTTGACCAGCGTCCACCGCTCCTGCGGCGTCAGCAGCTTGCCGAAGGCAGGCATCTTGGCCTTGCCGTTCGTCAGCGTATAAAAGATCTGCCCGTCCGTCTGCGACGCAACGGCTGGCGCCGTGTAGTCCGCCGGCACGACAACCGTGGGATCGGTGGACTGAGCGGCCTTGAAGAACGCCGCCACGGTGCCGTCGCCAAGCCCCTTCTGGCCGTGGCACATGGCGCAGTTCACATCGTACAGCTTCTTGCCCGCCTCCAGGGCGGCGGCGTTGCGTGGGACCGGATTCGCCAGGCGCGCCGCCTGCTCCGCGGTGTAGGCGACCTCCCGCCCCGTCGTCGGCACCGACTGGGCCGGCGGGTACAGCCGCGAGGGCTCCTGCGCGCGGTAGGACGGCTGGTAGTGCATCTCCGCGAAGTAGTCCAGGGGATACACGCCCGTGCCCGCCCAGGGCCACTTGTTTCCCGGCTCGCAGCCCGCCAGGAGCAGCGCCAGCCCGATCCCGAGCGCCAGAGACAACAGCTTCACAGTCTTCATCACGTCCGTCCGAACCATGGGCCCGCTAGGCCGTCGCCGCGCCGGGCTGGGTATCGAACTTCACGTCGTCCGCGCCCGCCTGCTTCAGGGCGTTCAGCGCCGCGTCAAACCGCTGCGCGTCGCACGCCACCCGTATGCCCACGTATCCCTCGGTGATGCGCGCGTCATAGACCGACTTCCTGACACGCGGCAGGCGCGACTCGAACAGGATGCCCAGGATGGTGAACAGGATGGCGCCCAGCATGGTGCCCTCATACATGATGATCGCCATGGGCGGGACCGACAGGATGGGCTTGCCGCCCGTCACCATCGGATAGGAAAGCTGCGTCCCCGCGGTGAGGAGCAGGCCCACGGAAAAGCCGCACGCCGCTCCAATGAACGGAAAGACGAACAGCTTGTGCCCGATGTGATGCTCGCCGAACGCCCCTTCCGGATAGGGCGTCCCGGACAGGATGTCAATATCCTGGTCCGTGAAGCGGCCCTGTTTCAGGTTCTCCACCGCCGCCGCCGCCGCGTGCGCGTCCTTGTATAAGCCGAGTGCAGTCCTCTTTGCCATCGCAGTCCACCTGTCTCTCGATATCTACTCGTGGACCAGGCCGGGCACCTTCGCGCGTCCGACCTGGACCTCATCCTGCAGCAACTGGCCTTCCTTCTGCTCCCATGCGGGGATGAGCGGGAAGAACTTGGAGAAGATGAGCAGGCCAAGGCCGACCAGAGCGAAGGAACCGGTCACCATCGCAAGCTCGACCACGGTGGGGGCGTACCCGCCCCACGTGAACGTAAACGGTTCCTTGCGCATCAGCCCCGGAACGATGATCTGGAAGCGCTCCATCCACATGCCGATGTTCACCAGAATGGAGGACCAGAACATCAGCGTGATGTTGCGGCGGTTCTTCCTGGACAGCCACAACGGTATGGGGATGAAGTAGGACGCCAGGGCGAAGAGCACGAACATGAAACTCATGGGCCACTGGAACATGATGAGCGTCCGGTTCGCGATCTCCTGCGGCTCCAGTGCGTACATGCCGAAGAAGAAGTCCAGCACGTAGAAGTAGAGCCACGCAGTCGCCACGACCACCAGCAGGCGTCCCAGGGCGTCAAAGTGGTCGGGCCGAATGTAGTTCTTCAGCTTGAATATCCAGAGAAGCAGCGCCATCATCGTGACGACGGCGGACACGCCCGAGTGCACGGCGCCGATGACGAAGTACGGGGCGAAGACGGTGGCGTGCCACGTCTCCACCGCCACGGCCATGCCGAAGTCCCAGGACACAATGCTGTGGACGGAGACGAACACCGGCAGGATAAGCGCCGAGAGAAGGATGCCCGCCACGGCTTGGAGCCGCCACTGCCGCGGGTTCCCCTCCCATCCAAGGGACAACACGGAGTAGAGCTTGTGACGCCAGCCGGTGGTCCGGTCCCGCACCATGCCCAGGTCAGGAACGAGCGCGATGAAGACGAAGAGGATCGTGCCCGTCAGGTAGGTAAAGATGGCGCTCGGGTCCCAGATCAGCGGCGACCGGACATTGGGCCAGATGCCGCGCGAGAAGTCATAAGGGAACACCCAGTAGAGGGCGCGCCACGGCCGGCCCGTGTGGATGAGGGGGAAGAGGGCCGCCGTGCTCAGGGCGAATATGGTAAGGACCTCCGCCGCGCGGGTCACGGGACGCCGCCACTCGGCCTGCGTCAGGCGCAGGATGGCGGAGATCATGACGCCCGCGTGGCTGATGCCCACCCAGAACACGAAGTTGGTGATGAGGAAGCCCCAGAACACCGGCCTGTTCAGGCCGAGCACGCCGACACCGAAGTACACCAGGAAACCCGCGGCGATCACGCCGACGCCGGCGACCGCGCCCAGGAGCAGCACCAGCCCCCAGAACCAGAGGGGTGTATGCAACACTCCGGACAGGAGCTCGCGGTTTATCTGCTCGTCGCTTATTTGTACCCGTTCCTGCATATGTCCTTGCCTCTAGCGATATACCGTCGCCGGGACGACACCTACTCCGGCTTGGCGAGGACCACCACCCTGGTCTTCATGAACATGCGGACCACCCGATAGTGCAGCATCTCCTTGACTTCCCACACCGACACCGGCGGGACGATGCGCGTCGCAAGCAGGTACATCAGAATGGCGCCCGCCACCATGCCAATCATGATCATGAGGTCGGCGCTGTCAGGGAGATGCGTCGCGGGGACCGTCTCCAGGGCGTGGAGCTTGATGTCTTCCACGGAAAAGGCGGCCACGTACAGACGCAGCCTGTCGGCGAACGCGCCGACCAGCACGATGCACCCCGCCAGGAACGGGCCGACGGTGCTCCTGCGCACCACGTTCCAGATAAGCAGGAGGAACGGCAACAGGAAGCCGCACAGAAACGCGGTGAGATAGAGGCCCGCGTAGGGGCCAAACATCAGGAACGTCAGGACGGACTGCTCTCCCGGCTGCTTGCCGTACCAGAACGTGATGAAAGCCGACCACTGGAAGTAGAACCACAGGAGAGACAGGGCGAGGAGCAGTTTGCTCAGCCCCCAGAACTGCTCCATGTCAATGTACTTTTTGTAGCCGCCCACCCAGCGCAGAAGCCCCAGGGCCACGAGCGTGATCGCAACGCCGCTCTGAAGCCCCACCAGCGCATGGAACGCGGGGAAGATGTTGTCCTTCCACCCGGGCACGAGCGCCATCACGTAGTCCACGCTGACGAGCAGGTGCGTGAATACAAAGAACATGAGGTAGAACCCGCCCAGCACTCCCAGCGCCACCTTCTGCAGGCGCCACTGCTCCGGCGTCCCCTGCCAGTCCAGCGCCAGGGCCGTCCACAGCCCCTTCCTGCCGCCGGGTACGCGGTCGCGTGCCGCGGCGATGTCCGGCAGCGCGGCGGTGTACAGCAGGCCCAGCCCGCAGACGGCCAGGAAGATGACCGCCAGGGAATCGAACAGGTACGGGGCGCCCACCGGCCACTCGAACCAGAGGGTCCGTCGCCCCTGCACGGGCGGAATGATATTCAACATGATCAGGAAGAGCACCGAACTCAGGACGCCCACCACGGCGAACAGCTCCGACGCCCGCGCCAGGGGACGCCGCCAGTGGCCCTTCACCATGCGCGTCGCCAGCGAGACAATGGGCGCGCCCTGAAACGCGGTCAGAAGGAACGCGAATGTCGCGGCATAGTAGCCCCACTTGGCCCTGTCGGCGAGGCCTCCCTGCAGCCGCAGGACGACGCCGACGATGCCCACGATGAACAGGATGCCCAGGACCGTCACGACCAGCCAGAAGCGAGGCCCGGCATGGGCCAGACGCCCCAGCAGGTCGCGGGTGATCCCCTGCTGCTCTTCCAGCAGACTCAGGGCGGACGCTTTAGTGGCTGCCGTTTCGTGCATTGGGGTCTACCTTCTTGAGATAGATAACGTTAGGCCCTGTGCCCAAGTGCTCCAGCAACTGGAAATTGCGCTTGTCCTCGACCAGCTTCACCACCCTGCTGTCCTTGTTCGTGACATCGCCGAACACGAGGGCGTCCGCGGGGCACGCCTGGACGCACGCGGGGGACACCTCGCCGTCGCGCAGGTCGCGGCCTTCCTTCTTGGCCAGCCGCGACTTTCTGTGAATGCGCTGGACGCAGAAGGTGCACTTCTCCATGATGCCGCGGCTGCGGACGGTCACGTCCGGGTTCAGGTAGCTCTTCATGCTCTCCGGCCAGACCGGCTCGAAGAAGTTGAAGAAACGGACCTGGTAGGGACAGTTGTTAGCGCAATAGCGCGTGCCCACGCAGCGGTTGTAGACCTGGACGTTCAGGCCCTCGTTGTTGTGATACGTGGCGTACACCGGGCACACCGGCTCACAGGGAGCGTTCGTGCATTGCTGGCACATGAGCGGCAGGAAGCGCGCCTTCACGTTGGGGAACTCGCCTTCCCAGTACCGCTCGATATGAATCCACTCGAACGCGCGGTGCTTGAGGAAGCCTTCTTCCTCGTTGATGGGCAGGTTGTTCTCCGCCTGGCAGGCCACGACGCAGGCCTCGCAGCCCGTGCAACGGTCTGCGTCCACCACCATCACCCATTTCCTATCGGCCATTAAGTCGTCCTCCTGTGGACTGTGCGCCTGTAGCTAAGACCTGGCTATCGGAATCAGAGGCTCGCCAGGCAGCTGCCGGGCCTCCACCGCGCCGCCCTCGAACTTGGGAATGGGCGCGCGCTTGCCCGTGGCGGTGATGCGCACGCGGGTGGCGCCCCAGGCCAGCCCGCCCGTTTCAGCGTCCGTCAATGGCGCAATAATGGACAGCGGGTTCGCACCGCGGCCCGCCGCGTAGTTGGTGTACGAGGAGTGGCCCTGGCCCGCCGGAACGCCGATGACCTCCGGCGATACGCCCGGGTGCGGATAGAGCGGCGCCTCGAAGCTCTTGCCGTTGGGCGCCTCCACGCGCACGATATCGCCCTCTATCAGGCCCAGCCGCTGCGCGACCTTGGAGTTGATCTCCACCCAGGTGCGCCAGACAACCGAGCTGATGGGATCGGGCAGCGCCTGCAGCCATGGCAGGTGTGCGCCGCGACCGTCCGTCATGGAGAGGGACGGGAAAATGACGAGGTGGTAGGGGTACTCCGGGGCCGCGCCCGCGTACTGGGGCGGGGCCAGCGGCTGGGACAGGGCGGGGGCCGTCGGGGCGGCCTTCGACGTGGCGCTGGTATCCCACCAGCCGCCCTGCTGGAGCGCCTGGTTCCAGAACACCTCGAAGTCCGTCGCGCTGACGGAGCCGCGCCGCGCCTGGTGCAGCTCGCGCACCGAGTCTCGCAGCATCTCGCGGACGTTCCGCCACGGCAGCGCCTTCGCCATGTCCGGGCCGACCTCCTCGGCCACGGTGAGCAGGACGTCGCCGAAGGCCCGCGTGTTGTACAGGGCGTTGATCACGGGCTGCTGTAACCCCAGCACCTGATAACCAGGGGCGGGCTCGGGGACATCTCCGCCCCAGCTCTCCAGGTACGTATGGTCGGGCAGGATGAGGTCCGCCTGGGCCGTCGTCTCGTCCATGAAGCTGGAGAAGCTGACGATGTACTGGGCCTTGCCGAGAGCGTCTCCGGCGTTCACCGCCGAGGGAAGGCCGTAGAGCGGGTTCGCGCCGTGGACCAGCAGGAGGTTGACCGGCTTGGGCTGGCCCGTGCGGAGCCGCTCCGCCAGCTTCTGCCACGCGGAGAAGGGCGTCGCGCCGGACGTGGCGGGGGCATCCTTCAGGGGGGATGCGGGATTCAGCAGCACGCCGCCGCGCTTCCCGACGTTCCCCACCAGATAGTTCAAAGAGTAAACGGCCAGCATGTTCATGTAGCCGTTGGTATGCGCGGCGGCTGACCCGCCGCCGATGGCGATGCTCGGCTGATGGCTGGCGAAGTCCCGCGCCAGCTGCTGGATGCGCGCGGCGGGGACGCCGACGATGGACTCGACGCGGTCGGGGCTGAAAGCCGCCAGCGCGCGGGCGCCCGCGCCCGCCGTCATGGACGCGGCGGCGCGCGCATCGGCGGAGCCGTCGGACATGAGGACGTAGGCCATGCTCAGCGCGAGGATGCCCTCCGTGCCGGGCCGGACGGGGACCCAGTCGTCGGCGTTGGCGGCCTCCAGCGAGAAGCGAGGCTCCACGTGGACCAGGGTGCCGCGCTTGCGTCCGGCGCCCTGGCGGAACTCGCCGTAGTGGCGGGTGTAGCGCACCGGCGACAGCCACGTCTCCAGGAAGTCGGCGCCGAAGGACATGACATATGCGGAGTTCTGGATGTCGAACTCAGGGACGACGGTCTCCCCGAACGCCGTCTTGAGGGCGGCGCGCAGGGCGGCCTGGTCCATGGGGTCATAGGCAAGGCGCTCGCCGCCGTACGTCCGCACGAAGCGGTCCACCAGCAGCGACATGGGGCCGCGCAAGGGCTCGTGGGCCAGCACCACGGTGTCCGCGGCGCTTCCCCGGAGCTGCTTCAGCCGCCCCACGACGTCGTTAAGGGCTTCGTCCCATGTGATCTGCTGCCACTGCCCGCTTCCGCGTGCGCCGGTGCGCCGCATGGGGGCCTGGATGCGATCAGGGTGGTACAGGGCCTGCACCCCCGCGATGCCGCGGGCGCAGAGCTTGCCCCGGTTGACGGGGTAGTCCGGGTTCCCCTCTATCTTCTTGGCGCGCCCCTCCATGACACGGACGATGATGCCGCAGCCCGCGGGGCACTGACGGCACACGCTGGCGTACCAGCTCTCGTCTCCGTCAAGCACGTCCTCGGGAATGCGGGCCGGGCTCTGGACCAGCAGTTCCTTTTCGGGGATGCTGCACGCGGTGAAGAGCGCGGCCTCCGCCGCGGACACGCCGGCGAGTTTCAGGAATTCGCGCCGAGATAGCTGCATGTTTCTACGCCTCTGCTAGTTATGGCACGTTACGCAGTCGGTGGGCGCGTTGTTCTGCCTGTGGCAGGTCACGCAATCGCCCATGTTGAGCGGACGCACGTAGCGCACCTGGTCCATGGTCTCCACCGCGCCGTGGCAGGTAGAGCACTGGAACCCCGCTCTGATGTGCGGTTCATGCACGAACTTCACCGTGTCAGGCACGCGGTGCACGCGCACCCAGTCAATGGGCTGCTGCGCCATGAACGCGGCGCGGAGTTTTTCGACATCCGGCCTGCCCGACCCCGCCACGCTGTGGCAGAATATGCACTGCTCCACCGCGGGCACCGTGGCGGCGGCGCCTGTCTCCGCGTTCCGGTGACAGAAGACGCACTGGATGCCCAGGCTGCCCGCGTGCAGGGTGTGCGTGAACTTGAGAGGCTGCACGGGGCCGGCGGCCGCCTGGGCGAACACCTGGCTGATGCCAATGCCCACCAGAAGAATGAGGACGGGAACGCCAATGATCAGCGGCAGCAGCTTGAGCTTTATTCCAAATTTCATCTGGCTGTCCCTCGGCCTCGGTCAGTCATGAGCGCGACCTCTCGGCGCCCTAGATAAGCCTGTGAGCGTAAATGGACGTGGTGACGCCGGTGTTGGTGAGTGTCGTGATAGCGGTGAACAGGGCCACGGCAAAGAACGCCAGCGCTATGACATAGAACACGGGCCGCAGGGCGTTCGCCCGACGCGCCAGGTGCCCGGTCATGGTGAGCGACGGGATGATGGCGTGCGCCACGAGAAGTGAGAACGCGAATGGGACGACAAAGAGGATGATCGTGAAAAGAGACCACGTGATGTGGAACAACTGGCCCCAGTCCGCGGTTGTGAGTGTCCGGGGATCAACGCCCATTGTCTCCACAAGACCTCTCATAAAAACTTAGAGCCTGACCGTTCACGGCAGGCTCTAGGTGCACGACTAAATAGTCGGAATAAACCGACCATTCTCCAGCTTGCTCTCAAGCTGGCGCAACCCTCCCGCCGCACTCGCGACGCTCTCACATGGACGCTTGTGACGCCATGAACAATCGCGCGTGTCAACGGAAACATATCGTAACCACTCACGCCGAGCCTGTCAAGGGGTTGTACTGGTAGTCCGGTGGTAGTCCGGCTGGTAGTTTGTGGTCGCGCTGGAACATCCGATCAGGTTTTGTCGCCACGCGGAGTGCATCACCGCCGGGCCCGTGCCGTTCGGACGCGGTGTCTAGTCAGGCTTGAAGAGCTTGGAAATATCGCCGCGCAGGTTGTCCAGCGCCTCGCGGACGCTCTTGACGTCGTCGCTGGTGACAGGCGCCTTCTCGCGCAGCCGGGCCAGATCCTTGTCGGAGAGGTCGGTCACGATCTCCGGCGGCTTTCCTTCCCCATTGACGACGGCGGCGACCAGCCCGGTGCCGCGGCAACCCCCGCAGACGAGGCGCAGGAACCATGTCTGTTCCTCGTGCCCCAGCACCTGAACATCCTCCGCCTGATAACGGCGCCCGCACGAGGCGCAGTCCACCTGGGACATCACTCTTTTGAAGAAGCCTTCGTCCATGCGGCGCCTCCGCTACGAGGCCTTGCTGCCGCCCTTTCCGAAGTCTTCCAGGTCCAGGGTGTCAATGAAGTCCTTGAAGGCGGACATGCGACGGACCTCTTCCTCGCCCACCTTTTTCGGCTCGCCGGGCTCACCGGACTGCCCCTGCGGCTGGGTCTGCGGGACAGGCTCGCCGGTCTCCTTGTCAAGCACGATCCCCGCCTTGTCCAGGACGTGGCTTTCGGCGTAGATGGGGACCTTGGTGCGGACCGCGAGGGCGATGGCGTCGCTGGGACGCGAATCTATCTCCACCTTCTTGCCGTCCATCTGCAGGACAATCTTCGCGAAGAAGGTGTCGCTCTGCAGGTCGCAGACGATGATGGACTCCACGGACGCGCCAAGCGTCGTGATGATGAGCCGCAGGAGGTCGTGCGTCAAGGGCCGCGGGACGGACACGTCCTGCAGCTTGATGGCGATGGCATCCGCCTCCGCCGGACCGATCCAGATAGGCAGATAGCGGTCGGCGCTCTTCTCCTTCAGGATGACCACCCGCTGATAGTTCATCAAGCTGACGCGGATGCTGTCAATAGTCATTTCCACCATAGGCCCGGGCCTCCTGCACTCCCAACACTGAGATGTTAATTCTACCCCTCGCCCGCGTCCAGAGCAACACATTCACCTTCGCGCGGCGATAGACCGGCAATGGAGGACGGCGCGGTGGCCACACGGGAAGGCAGTTGGGCAGCGTCTATCGCCATGCGCCAGCACCAAAGTCGCGGCGGAAAGACTAGAGTGAAGGAGCAGCGATTACTGAACCTTTTGTCTCGCAGACAAGCAAGGCGCGTTGACGCCTCGCCCCGGACAGGGTACATCTGCCGGCAACGTGTCAGACCGCCAGAGCCTATCCACCGGATTTCAACGACGCTCTGATGGACGCCGCGGTTTCCTCCAGCCCCTGGCGCAGACTCGTAACGGGGCGCCAGCCGAGCCGCTCACGGATCTTGCTCACGGACGCCCAATGCCGCGACACACGCTGCCGCTCGTCCGAACGCGCCGGCAAAGCGCCGAATCGCACCGGCGTATCGCGCTTGCCTGTGACTTCAAGGACTTGGGCCACCAGATCTTTCACAGAGGTCTCCCGCCCCGACCCAACGTTGAAAACGTCCACTGGGCCTGCATAGCGCTCCGCCAGGAGCAAGGCGTTCACAACATCATTCACGTAAATAAAATCCCGTGTCGCGTTCGGCTCGCCAAGTTCCAGAGCCTCGCCGCGCTGCACCCTCAGCAGTAAAGAGGGCACAAGCTGATCCTGCCGGGAGCCGGGGCCGTAAACGGTGAAGATACGATAAATGAGGCCCGGAACATCGTAGCAGGTGGCGTAGGTCTGGAGCAGATATTCCGCCGCGATTTTAGACGCGCCCAGAGGAGAGTACGGCTCCACCGGGCCATCTTCTCGCATGGGCAGACTGTCGGTGTTGCCGTACACGTACACACTGCTGGCCAGCACAAACCGCCCGACGCGCCCGCCACGCACCCATTCCAGGATGTTTTGCGTGCCCACCACGTTCAGACGGATACAGCCCACGGGGTCGTGCAGGCCTTCCGGCGGCGAGGCCATACCCGCCAGGTGGTAGACAATGTCAACATCCTTCGGCAGCGCCTCTTGCGCGGGCGGCGCGAGCACGTCGCCGGGGATGATGCGCACGCCTTCGGGGAGGCTGCCGCGCCGCGGCGAGTCCGGACGCAGCAGGACGTGGACTTCGTGGCCGCGAGCGAGCAGCGCTCGCGTCAGGTGAGAGCCAATGAACCCGGTCGCGCCGGTGACCAGCGCGCGCATACGGAGCTACTTGGCCTTACGGCCGTTGCCGCCCGCGCGACGCGTCGTTGGAACGGGTGCGGCCTTCGGCGCGAGCAGAGAACGCGGGAAGACAACCTTGCCCGTGCCGAGCATGTTCCAGATATCCGCCACCACACACGACGGCTTGGTCTTCCCAAGGAGACGAGCAAGATCGGCCGTCTTGTAATAGTCGTGGTTCATGGCGATGAGTACCGCATCGGCGTCGGCCAGCGCGTCATCGAGGTTGTTACTCGCCAAGTAGGGGTCGTGCAGGTGAACTCGCGCGCCCAGCCGCTGCAGAATCTTCTTAGCCTTGTAGGCGAGCGAGTCGCGCGGGTCGTCGATATTCTTCTTAAAGCTAAGCCCAAGCAATGCGACCTTCGCGCCTTCCAGCTCCACGTGCTCCCGCAGCCCGTCGATGAGGAAGGCGGGGACGGTCTCGTTGATCTTCCACGCCATGGAGATGAGTTCGACGTACGGGACGGAGCTGGTGAGGAAGAAGCCATCCTTGTACATGCACGGGCCGGCCGTGAAGCCCGGCTGCTTTAGCCCGCCGCGCTTGTAGTCGGTGTTGGCCAGCCGCAGGATCTCGTAAATATCGCGCTCGTGGCGTTGCGCAATCATCATGAACTCGTTAGCGACAGCAAAGTCAATGTAGCGGTACATGTTGCAGAAGAGCTTGGCCAGCTCCGCCGAGCGCGCGTCCGCGACGAGAATCTTAGATGTGATCAGTCGAAAGACCTCGCTCGCCGACTCCGCGCTCTTCGGGTCCAGCGTGCCGACGATCTGCGGGATGACCGCAAGCTCCTCCACCGATTTGCCCTCGGCGATGCGCTCCGGGCAACAGGCCAGATAAATGCTGTCGCCGACGCGCAGGGAGCTATTCTTCTCCAGGTAGCGCGCCAGGTACTCCGTGGTGCCGGGGAACACAGTGCTGCGCAGGACAATGAGCTGGCCCTGGCGCAAGTACGGAACGATCTCGCTGATAGCCGTCTCAAGCTGGCCCAAAACAGGGTTCACGTGGTCGTCCACGGGCGTCCCGAGCGTAAGAATGAGGATGTCGGCCGTGGCGACGGCTGACCGCGCGTTCGTCGTCACCGTCAGCGCGCGCCCGATGTGCTTCTCCAGCAACGGCTGCGCGCCCTCCTCCATGAACGGCATCCTTTTCTGGTTCAACGTAGCGAGGCGCTTGTCGTCCACGTCCACGCCCACGACCCGGCAGCCCCTCTCCGCGAAGGCGAGCGCCAGCGGAAGGCCGACGCGCCCCATGCCGAAGACTGCTATCGTTTTGTTCACGTCAGCCCCCTCGTGCGAATCGTAGACGCCACAAAAACTTCAGGTATGTCCATGCCTCTTTGCGTACATTGATCTTGGATTCGCCAGCGCCGGGGCGCTCACGCATGATGATTGGGACCTCACGCAACTTGAAGCCGTTCTGCGCCGCGAGATGGGTAAATTCTACCTCAAATGCCGGGTGGCCCTTGGCCGTCATCTTGTCCCGCAGCCGGTCGTACACCTCACGGCGGAACATCCGAAACGTGTGCGTCGCGTCGCGCACCGGCACGCCCAGCGCCAGTCGCGCCAGCCAGTTCATGCCCTGGCTGCCCGCGCTGCGCAACCACGATTTGCCGATCATGCGGCCACCGCGCACGTACCGCGAGCCGATAACCAGATCGCAGCCGTTCGATGCAATCTCATCGCGCATCCGCAGCAGATCGGCGGGGTCATGCGACAGGTCCGCGTCAATGGTGGCGATGAGCCGACCCTGCGCGGCGGCGAACCCGGCCCGGTGCGCCGCGCCGATGCCCTCCTTCTTCTCCTTGGTGAGAAGTCGGATGCGCGGGTCTTGCCGCGCCATGCGCCGCACAATCTCCCCCGTGCCATCCGGGCTCCGGTCGTCCACGAAGACGACTTCATAGTCCCGAAATGACGGGTCGAGGGCGGCGCCTATGCCAGCGGCGAGACGCTCTACGTTGCCCGCCTCATTATAGGTGGGCACGACGACGGAAAGCTCAGGCGTAGGCGCCCTCCCTGGCCTGCGTCTTCTTCCCCCGCGCCTCGTTGCGTCTCTGCCACGCGCTGTACCACGCGTGAGTCCGCTTCAGACCCTCGCGCAGAGGCACGCGCGGCTCGAAGCCGGTAAGCTTCCGCAACTTTGTCACGTCCGGGCAACGGCGGCCCACCGCTCCCGTCGGCGCAGGCTGCACGTCCAGCCGCGGCGTTACACCCACGACCTCGAACAGCAGCTTCGCCAGGTCCACGATGGCGAGCTCTTCGCGGTCGTTGCCCACATTCACGGTCCGCCCGCCCGCCTCCGCGCTGTCCATCAGCCGCGCGGTGGCCTCCACGGCGTCGTCCACGTAGCAGAACGCGCGCGTGTTGTCGCCGCCGAAGACGCGGAATGGGTCCTCCCGGCGGGCGAGCCGCAGACAGAACTGCGGGATGACGTGCTCAAAACCCATGCGCGGCCCGTAGATGTTGTGGTAGCGGACGACAACGGCGCTGAAGTCGTACTTGCGAGCGTAGTTGATGACCAGCAGCTCTCCCGCGATCTTGCTGCCCGCGTAAGAGAAGCGCGGGTTGAACGGGTCCGAGATGGTCAGAACGACGTCCTCCGGCGTCGGATAGGGCACGCCGAACGTGGCGGCGGTCCCGGCGTATGTCTCCGACGACGACGCGAACATCAGGCGCTTCGGGGGGCTCGTCGCAAGGTAGTCCAGAAGGTTTATGGTGGTGAGCAGGTTGACGCGCAGGACGTCGTGCGGGCGCTCGTAAAAATGCTCGGTGCCGTTGATGGCCGCCAGATGGTAGACGTGATCGAAGCCGTCCCCCAGGCGACGGAGCTGCGATGCCTTGGTGAGATCGCAGCGCACGAAGCGCACGTTTGGAAGGCGGCGGAGCGCCTTGATGGCGGCGTCCATCCGGCCGCGGGAGAGGTCGTCGCAGACCGTGAGTTCGTGGCCGCCCTGAGCGAGCCTCTGCGCCAGCACGTAACCAATGAAACCGGCGCCGCCCGTGATAAGGACCCGCATTGGTGCACCTCGGAAGATACTGCCCTGCGGCGACTACGAAGTCAAGTGTGGAGCAATTATACCATGCGCCCTAGTCACTTCGGGCCGCCGGCGACGCCTCCACGGATGTGGCAGGCGAGAGCAATCGGCTCAACGCGTACCCGGCGAACAGCGCGAAGATGACGATGGCGGGTTCAAAGTGGCGGGTCGTGATGTAGAACGGGAAGTGCGCGGGGATGAAGTAAAGCCCCACGAGCAACACCAGGAGGTGCTCGCGCCGTATTTGGCGCAGCCTGGCGACGCCCCATGCCGCGAGGCCCAGCAGCGCCAGGTGGAACGACTCGACCAGCAGCCACACCGGCCCGAACCATGCGTTCGCGCCTGGCAGAAGCAGCAGATTGAGGGCAAGCTTCACCGTGTTCCTGGCCGCCCACGTGAATGGGTCCACCAGAATATGCCGGATGGCCGCCTGCGTGAACGCTTCCTCCGTGGCCTGGCTGAAGAAATAGTGTCCCGTCATGAACGACGTTCCGCCGCGTATCTGGTAAAACTCCGAGAGGTTCCGCGCCTCCACCAGCGGATCGAAGTAGCCCCACCGCCAGCCGGGCTGCGCCGCCCACCACAGGCTGACGCCTCGCTCGCTGGAGAGGAACGTGAACGCGCCCATGACGTTGTAGTTGCGAATGGCCCACGGCAGCATCACCACCAGTGCTATGCCGATGAGCGCAGCGGCATAGGTGAGCCGGCGCGAGAACGAAATCGGCAGGAACTTCCAGGGCAGCAACCACAGTGCGCCGATCAAGAACGGGATGGGGAACACGACAGGCCGCGTCAGCGCCGCCAGACCGAGCAGTGCGCCGGCCAGGAGTGTGAGCCATATCGAGGGGCGCTGCGTAACGCGGACAAGGCAGATCAGGCCGAGCAACAAAAACAAGATGAAGTGTGGGTCGTTCACCACGAGCACGGCGTTGAAGATGAGCGTGGGGTGAACGGCCACGAGCAGCGCGCCCGCCAGCGCCACACCGTGGTCCCACAGCGCCCGCGCCAGGTAGTACGCCGCCAGCACACCCGCGAGGATGAAGACGATCTGCGAGAGCCGCAGCATCTCGAAGCTATCGCCCTGGATGGAGCGCAGGGCGGCCAGGAAGTACGGATAGAACGGCTGGCGCATCCGCGTGGGGCTTTCGAACTTGTTGCCGTAGACGCCCGTCTCCAGCAGGCTTGTCGACGTACCCCACCATTCCTCGAAGTCTGTCTCCTGGTTGATGTAGACGTCGCGCCCCGTCGCCGTGATGAAGACGAACAGGGAGAGCATGATGACGTTGGAGAGCAGCAGGACGGCGCCGAGGTTCGCGTGCCACCCGGCGAAACGCTCCCACCCACGTGTGACCAGCGCGAGAAGCCGACTACCCACGGGTTCCAGCCCTCCGGCACTCCGTTGTGACGGAGCGCGATTGCAGAGGCGTTGAGCGTCAACGCGTCACGATTCCGAAGGTGAGTATAGGAAGCGCACTCCTCTGAGTCAAGGAAAGCCCTTCGCGGAGGGCGCGCCGTACGGCGCCAGTGAGGGGCCCTAGGTCTCCTCGCGGGGCGCCGGGGCGGGCCCGCGCTGCACGAACGCCTTCACGCGCCGCTGGAAGCGCGGCCGGTCGAGCAGCACGCGGCGCCCGCACCCGCGGCAGACCACGCCGATGTCCGCGCCGATGCGGACGACCTCCCATACGTCGCCGCCGCACGGATGCGTCTTGCGGAGCTGCACCACGTCGCCGACGCGGATGTCCAGGGGTCTGGCCACGCGCTAGCCCTTTCGCGCGGCTGCGAGGGCCTTCTGAATGCGCTGGCGCAGGTCGTCGGCCGCCCGACGGGCCGCGTCCGCGAAGTCGGCGCCCTGCGAGGCGAAGATGACCTGGCGGGAGGCGTTGATGATGGTGGCCCCCCCGCCTTGCGGGGTGTCCTGCCCGTTCCGCACGGCTTCCTCCAGGTCGCCGCCCTGGGCGCCCACGCCGGGGACCAGCAGGTGTGCGCCGGGGCAGAGGGAGCGGATGCGCCGCAGCTCGCCGGGGTAGGTGGCGCCCACGACCAGCCCCACGGACGCCGCGCTTTTCCAGGACATGGCCCGCAGCGCCACCCATTCGTAGAGGGGGCGCGGCTCTCCGCCGGCCGGCGCGTGTACTTCCAGCGCCTGGAACTCCGCGGAGCCGGGGTTGGACGTGCGACAGAGCACGAAGACGCCCTTGCCCGCACGGGAGAGGAACGGCTCCAGCGTGTCGCCCCCCATGTACGGGTTCACCGTCGCCGCGTCGAAGCCCCACACGTCGAAGAGCGCCGTCGCGTAGGCTGCGGCCGTGTTGCCGATGTCCCCGCGCTTGCCGTCGCCGATGACCGGGATATGGGACGGCACCGCCTTCAGCGTCTCTTCCAGCGCCCGCAGGCCGGGGTTGCCCAGCGCCTCGTAGAAGGCAAGGTTGGGCTTGAAGGCGCAGACCAGGTCCGCGGTCGCTTCAACGATGGCCCTGTTGAAGGCGCCCACGTCCCGCCCAGCCATCCGCGCGGGGTCCGGGTCCAGTCCCACGCACAGAAGGCTGTTGTTCCGCCGTATGGCCACGGCCAGCTTCTCGGAGAAGTCCATGCCGGCCCATCTTACCACGAGGAGGCGTCCGCGCTGTAGTGGCCCGCGGGTCGGGCGGCGGCGTGGGCGGAAAAAGAGAGAGCCGACCCTACGGTCGGCTCTCTCTGGCGTCGCTCGATGCGAAGGAGGCTACGGCGCTTCGGCGGCGACGGCGGGCGTGGCCTGCGGCGCGGCGGGTTGCGTGCTCGCCAGGACGCCCGCGACCTCAGGGTGCTCCCGGTTCAGGCGCGTGACGGTAATCTCGCGCGGCTCCTCGTTGACCCACGCGGTCTCGATGTTGCGCGTGAAGAGGCCCGCCTGCACCATCTCGTCCAGGAGGCGGTGCGCCTTGTCGGCGGATATGCCGAGCTTGCAGCGCGGGTCGCTCACCCACTGCTTGATGCCCCGGAATGTGGGCTGCTTCCACTTGGTCTCCAGATAAGCGGCGATGCGGATAAGCTCCTTGCGCAGCACCGCGTCGCTCAGGCCCTCCTCCACCTCCACAGGGTCCGCGCCGGAGGCGCACTGGACCAGGTCGTTGCTCACCGCGCCGGGCACGCCGCTGATGATGACTTTCTTGCCGAAACGGTTCTTCAGCTTGACGGCCACGCGGATGAAGTCGCTGTCGCCGGTCATGAGGACAAAGGTGTCCACCTGCGGCCTGTCCAGAAGGGCGTCAATGATGTCCAGCAACATGAAGAGGTCAACGCGGCTCTCCTCGTGGTCGGTCCGCACCTTGGGCGGCACGTCCACGCGGGCGATGCCCGCGACCTCGAAGCGGCGCGCGAGAGCTTCGGGGTGTCTGCTGAAGTCGGCGTAGGCGCTTGCGACGGATACTCTGCCGTATTTGAGGGCTTTGGCCATCAGCTTTTGGGGGTCCGGCTCCTGGCCGTAGAGCTTCACCATTGAGTAACGGATATTCTCAAAATCGATAAACAGGGCGACTTCGCCCCCGGCATGATCGTTCATGATACCTCCCAGAAGTCATAAGGAAAGGACTGTCGTGGAGTGCCCGCCGCGCCCCGGCATCCTTCCGCGGAAGGGCTTCCAGGGCCTCGGTCACGGGCTGAAGCCGTGCATGGCGACGAAGGGGGTACCCGTCGCGGCGACGCCGCTATGCGTTTGTTAAAGTGCCGGGACTATTATACCGCGCCCTACGCCCCCGCCTCAATGGCGGCGGCTATGCGGTCGCCCATCTCTTCCGTTCCCACCTTGGTCCTGCCTGGCTCCATGATGTCGTACGTGCGGTAGCCCTGGGTCAGGGCCTTCTCCACGCCCCGCTCGACGGCCTGCGCCTCCTGTTCCAGGCCCAGGGAGTAGCGCAGGAGCATGGCGGCGGCGAGCACGGTCCCGATGGGGTTGACGATGCCCTGGCCCGCGCGCACGGGGGCGCTGCCGTGGATAGGCTCATAGAGGCCGTTGGGCACGACCATCTGGGTGAACGTCTCGCCGTCCCGCAGGCCGATGGTGGTGCCCGGCCCCATGCCGATGGAGCCGATGAGCAGCGCGGCCAGGTTGTTCATCATGCCGCCCATGGGCGTGCTGTCGCAGACAATGACGTCGAACACGGTTGGGTTGCGCATGAGCTGCATGGCGCAGTTGTCCGGCGCCTGGGTGTCTATCTGCACGTCCGGGTACTTCTTGCTCATCTCGGTGAATATCTGGAGCCAGAGCTTGGACGTCGCGAACAGGGAGGACTGGGCCATCAGGCAGAGCTTCTTTTTGCGGCTCCGGGCCAGCAGGAAGCTGAACTTCAGCGTGGGCACGATTTCATCTTCGTAGAAGTCGAGCCTGTCCACCGCGCGCCTGCCGCGAGGGGTGTTCTCCGTGTCTTTGGTCCCTTCCTTGTTGATGAGGATCATGTCCCGGACGACGACGATGTCCATGCCCTGGATGCGGTCCGGCTTCACGGGGCTGGTGTTGATTGTCTGGGGGAAGACCCTGGCGGGCCGCACGCTGGCGCGGTGCTTCAGTTCGCGGCAGAGCTGGCGGCGTCCCCAGCCGGGGGGATAGTTCTCGCCGGCATGTTCCCACTGGGCGGCGCCGGTGGCCCCCAGGAGGATGCCGTTGCTCTTGTCGCAGGTCTTTATCGTTTCAGGCGTGAGCGCGGAGCCCGTGGTCTTGTACGCGGTGTAGCCCATCTGCACCGGCACGAGGTTGAAGTCGTGCTTGAAGCGTTTGGCGATGACCTTCAGCGCCTTGACGCCCTGAGGCACAATCTCCGGGCCGATTCCGTCGCCGGGCATGATTGCGATGGTTGCTTTCACGTAGGTACCTCCCTGATGTAGAGACGTTCAGTCAGCAAGAGTCGCCGCGTGCGCGGGCCGCTGTGATTATAAGGGCCAGCGCCGGTCCAGGCAAACGCGCTTGCCGGCGCTGCGAGGCGGGGCGGCGACTACGCGGGCGGGGCCACGGCCCTCATGCGCTGCTCGTAGGCCCGTATCCTGTCCTCGTGCCGGAGGGTCAGGCCGATATCGTCCAGCCCGTTCAGCAGGCAGTGGCGCTTGAACTCCTCGATGTCGAATGCGGCGCTGAAGCCCTCGGAGTCGGAGACGCGCTTCTGCTCCAGGTCCACGGTCAGCTTGTAGCCCGGCTTCGCCTTCGCCTTCTGGATAAGCTGGTTGACCTGCTCCTCCGGGAGGACGACGGTCAGGATGCCGTTCTGGAAGCAGTTGTTGCGGAAGATATCGGCGAAGCTGGGCGCGATGACGGCGCGGATGCCGTAGCCGTCCAGCGCCCAGGGGGCGTGCTCCCGCGAGGAGCCGCAGCCGAAGTTGCGGCCCGCCACGAGGATGCTGGCGCCTTGGTAGCCGGGGGCGTTCAGCTCGAAGACGGGGTTGGGCTTGCCGTTCGGCAGGTAGCGCCACGCGAAGAAGAGGAAGGGGCCGTAGCCCGTCCGCTCGATGCGCTTCATGAACTGGGCCGGGATGATCTGGTCGGTGTCCACGTTGACCCGCGGCAGCGGCGCGACGATTCCGGTCTCTTTGACGAATGGCTTCATGGTTCTGCTCCTGCTTGGAGGTGAGTCATCTCACCCCCTGGCCCCCTCTCCTCAAGGAGAGGGGGAAGAAATATACGTTTGTGGGAGGACACCTCCCACACTCTCCGGTGGGGGCTGCGCCCCCTGCACCCCTGCTAAGGAGCAATGTCAGCCTTAGTATGTGCTGTCATTATGAGCGCAGCGAAGAATCTGCGTTCCGCTATTCACCTTTCCGGCGAAGATATGGACTTTTCCCGCTCTCCGGCGACCCTCTGCAGGTCCTCTGCCGAGGGCCAACGGGGGTGCCCCCTGTTCCACGCTACTTCCACTCCCGTATGTCCACGAAGTGTCCGGCGATGGCCGCCGCTGCCGCCATCTGCGGGCTGACGAGGTGCGTGCGCCCGCCTTTGCCCTGCCGACCCTCGAAGTTGCGGTTGGAGGTGGAGGCGCACCGCTCGCCGGGCTGCAGGACGTCCGGGTTCATGCCCAGGCACATGGAGCAGCCCGCCTCGCGCCAGTCGAATCCGGCCTCCTTGAATATCCTGTCCAGCCCTTCCTCTTCCGCCTGCTTCTTGATGGACATGGAGCCGGGCACGACCATCGCGTTCACTTTGGTGTTGACCTTGCGGCCCTTCGCGACGGCGGCGGCGGCCCGCAGGTCCTCGATGCGCGAGTTGGTGCAGGAGCCGATGAAGACCCTGTCCAGAGCGATGTCTTGAACGCGCGTTCCCGGCGTCAGGCCCATGTACACGAGCGCCCGCTCGGCGGCGGCTTTGTCCGCCGGCAATGCGAACGACGATGGGTCAGGGACCTTGCCGGTGACGGGCACGACCATGCCGGGGTTCGTGCCCCACGTGACGAAGGGGGCGAGCGACGCGGCGTCAATCTCCACCAGCTTGTCGAACGCCGCGCCCGGGTCGGAGGCCAGCTTCTTCCACCGCGCGACGGCGGCATCGAAGTCCCTTCCCTTCGGGGCGCGAGAGCGGCCCTTGACGTAGGCGAAGGTCGTCGCGTCCGGCGCGATCATGCCCGCGCGCGCGCCCGCCTCGATGGACATGTTGCACATGGTCATGCGCCCCTCCATGGAGAGGGAGCGCACCGCCTCGCCGGTGTACTCGATGACGTGCCCCGTGCCGCCGTCAATGCCTATCCGGCCGATGATGCCGAGGATGAGGTCCTTGGCGGTGACTCCCTTCGGGAGCGGGCCGTTGACCCGTACCTCCATCGTTTTGGGCTTGTACTGGCGCAGGCATTGCGTCGCGAGGACGTGCTCGATCTCCGAGGTGCCGATGCCTAGGGCGAAGGCGCCGAAGGCGCCGTGCGTGGAGGTGTGGCTGTCGCCGCAGACGACAACCATTCCTGGCTGCGTGTAGCCCATCTCCGGCCCTATGACGTGGACGATGCCCTGGCCGGGGCTGTGCATGTCGTACAGGGTGATGCCAAACTCCTTGCAGTTGGAGGAGAGCGTCTGGATCTGCTTCAGCGCAATCTCGTCGGTCACGGGCAGCGAGCGCGGCCACGTGGGGACGTTGTGGTCCGCGGTGGCCACGGTGAGGTCCGGGCGGCGCACCCGGCGGCCCGTCAGGCGCAGCCCCTCGAAGGCCTGCGGCGACGTGACCTCGTGAATCAGGTGAAGGTCAACGTACAGGATGGCGGGCTGGTCCGGCTCCTGGTGGACGACATGGCTTTCCCATATCTTGTCGAACATCGTTTTGGGGGCCATAAGCAACCTCTCTCATGCATTGGGGGCTTGCCTCACCCCCTGTATCCCCCTCTCCACCGGAGAGGGGGACGAAAAGGAACGGGGGACACCCCCGTCACCCCGGCAGGGAACCCCGGGGTTCCCTGCGCCCTCCCGCAGGCGGGAGCGTCGCCTGGATTCCCATGTCATTCTGAGCGAAGCGAAGAATCTACGTTTGTCTTCCACCGCGCAGACCCTTCACTGCGTTCAGAGTGACAGAATACTAATGCTGTCCTGAGCGAAGTGACGAATCCCACCAGCGCGGGCCCTTCGCAAGGCCTGGGCTTTGATTCTATCCCTTGCGGGCCTTCAGCGCCTCCTGAAGCGGGCGCACATACCGTCCGGCCACCGCCACGCTCAGTCGCGTGCCGTCCTCCGACGTCAGCGTGAATTTGTACGGCGGGAAGAGCACGTGCAGCAGTCCGAAAATCCCTCCCAGGAACAGGGCCATCCCGAGCAGCCCGCCCATCAGTGTGTTCAGGGCCGCGGACGCCAGACCCAGCGCCACGCTGCCGGACGCCAGGCCCAGCGTCAGAAAGCTGCCGCCGCGCTCCGCCGTTAGTCCGACGATCTGGCCGTAGGGGAGGCTGACCGTGCTGATGCGCGGCGGATGCGCGTCCCTGTCCACGTAAAGGAACAGCAGGCGGCGGTCCGTCACCCAGAGCAGAAAGCGCCGAGGCTGTCGCCCGTCATGCCCCTCCTCCACCACCTCCCGCACCCCGGGCGCCCGGTCTCTGACCCGCTCGCCGGACTCCAGCAGCTCGGCGGGCGACGCGGCTATCTCCCTCAGGCTGGTCACAGGCATGCGCCCTTTTCGACAGGATACAAGCGGGGAGCGCCCCGACGTGCCGGGGCGCTCCCCGCACCCGCCACAATGTCGCTACGCGCTCCTGGCCGGGGAAACCTGCTCCTCGCCACGGGTGATGTCCGTGCGCTGGGCCAGGAGCCGGTTCAGCGCGTTCACATACGCCTTGGCGCTCGCCACGATGATGTCCGTATTAGCGCTCTTGCCCAGCGCGAGCATGCCCTCGCTCTCCACGCGCACCGTCACCTCGCCGATTGCGTCTATACCCTCCGTCACGGAGCCGACGCTGAACTCGACCAGGCGCGCGGGCAGGCCGACGATGCGGCCGATGGCGCGGTACGCAGCGTCCACGGGGCCGGTGCCGGCGGACACCTCCATGCGCGGCTTGCCGTCGGGGCCGATGAGGCGCACCGTCGCGGTGGGCACGAGGCCCGTGCCGCAGCTCACCTGCACCAGGTCAACCTGGTACGCCTGAACGACGCCGGTCCGGTGCTCCTCGGCCACCAGCGCCTCCAGGTCCATGTCGGTGACTTCCTTCTTGGTCTCCGCCAGGCGCTTGAAGGCGTCAAAGGCCTTGTCCGTCTCCTCCGCGGAGAGCTTGTAGCCCAGCTCCTCAAGCCGCTTCACGAAGCCGTGGCGACCGGAGAGCTTGCCCAGCACCAAGTTCAGCTTGCCCGTGAGGCCGATGGACTGGGGGTCCATGATTTCGTAGGTGGTGCGCTCCTTGAGCAGGCCGTCCTGATGGATGCCGGAGGCGTGCCGGAACGCGTTCTTGCCGACGATGGCCTTGTTGGGCTGGACGGCGAAGCCGGTGACGTCGCTCACCATGCGGCTCGCGCGCCATATCTGCGTCGTGTCAACGCCCGTGAAGACCTTGAAGTGGTCTTTCCGGGTGCGCAGGCTCATCACGACCTCTTCCAGCGAGGCGTTGCCCGCGCGCTCGCCGATGCCGTTGACGGTGCACTCCACCTGCCGCGCGCCCGCCTCGACGGCGGCCAGGCTGTTCGCCGTGGAGAGGCCCAGGTCGTTGTGGCAGTGAACGCTGATGACGACCTTGTCAATGTTCTTGACGTTCTTCTGGATACCCGCCAGGAGGTTCCTGAACTCCTCCGGCGTGGTGTAGCCCACCGTGTCCGGGATGTTGAGGGTGGTGGCGCCCGCGTCTATCACCGCCTCCAGCAGGCGAAAGAGGTACTCCGGCTCGCTGCGGGTGGCGTCCATTGGCGAGAACTCCACGTCAGGGCAGTAGCCGCGGGCGCGGGCCACGTTCTCGCACGCCATCTCGATGACCGTCTCCCTGTCCTTGCGGAGCTGGTGCAGCATGTGCACGTCGGACGAAGACAGGAAGACGTGGATGCGCGGGTGAGCGGCCTCCTTGATGGCCTCCCACGCACGGTCCACCGCGTCGCGGTTGGCGTGGGCCAGCGCGGCGATGACCGGCCGGCGCACGAGCCGGGCGACGTGGCGCACCGCCTCGAACTCGCCGGGCGAGCTGGCGGGGAACCCCGCCTCGATGATGTCCACGCCCAGCCTGTCGAGCTGCTGGGCCACGTTCAGCTTGTCGTCGGCGGTGAGCATGGCCCCAGCGGCCTGCTCGCCGTCCCGCAGCGTCGTGTCGAATATCAGGACCCGTTCACGGGTCTGTCCGTCAATAACCTTGGTTTCCGTTTTGCGTGTCATGGCCTTGTTCCTCCCTCATGTCGATGGCCCGTCGTGGGGGCCTCGGTTCGTTGTGACGGCGTGCGGCAGGACGAACCTGCCCGGGTGAGCGCATCCTTCCTCGGAAGGACGGCGCTCTACCCCCGCCTAAGGGCGAGCAGGCCACCCACGCCCAGACTCAGGGAATAAATATTAAGTGACCACATAACCGTTTACCTCACACCGCAGTTCTGTTCCTCTTGGGACTCGCTGCGGGAGATTCCTCGCTCCGCTCCGAATGACAGGGCGCGCGGGCGACATCGCCTTCCCGCTCGTGGTGAGCTTGTCGAACCATGAGCGGGAAAACGCGCATTGTCAACACAACCTAATACGACCCTCTCGCCTTGGGCTTCTCCAGCCAGGGCATCATGGAGCGCAGCTTCTCGCCCACCTGCTCTATCTGGTGCTTCTTCTCCGCGTCCCGCATGGCGTGGAACTTCGTCGCGCCCTCGCGCCACTCGGTCATCCACTCTTTCGCGAAGGTGCCGTCCTGAATCTCGCCCAGTATCTTCTGCATGGAGGCGCGCACGTGCTCGTCAATGACGCGCGGCCCGCGCGAGTAGTCGCCGTACTCGGCGGTGTCGCTCACGGAGTAGCGCATGTAGTTCAGGCCGCCCTGGTACATCAGGTCCACGATGAGCTTCAGCTCGTGCATGCACTCGAAGTACGCGACCTCCGGCTGGTAGCCCGCCTTGACGAGCGTCTCGAAGGCGGTCTTGACAAGAGAGGAGACGCCGCCGCACAGGACCGTCTGCTCGCCGAAGAGGTCGGTCTCGGTCTCTTCCTTGAACGTGGTCTCCAGCACGCCGGCGCGGGTGCTGCCGACGCCCTTGGCATAGGCCAGGGCATTCTGTTTGGCCTTGCCGGAGACGTCCTGGTGCACCGCGACCAGCGCGGGCACGCCGGAGCCTTCCTTGAACACCTCGCGCATGCGGTGGCCCGGCGCCTTGGGAGCGATCATGCTGACGTCCACGTTGGAGGGCGGAACGATCTGCTTGAAGTGGATGTTGAAGCCGTGGGCGAACATGAGGGTCTTGCCCTTCGTCAGCCCCGGCTTGATCTCCTTCTCGTACACGTCCCGCTGCATGGTGTCCGGGATGAGCATCATGATTGTGTCCGCGGCCTTCGCCACGTTGGCCACGGTGTCCACCTTCAGGCCGTCCTGCTTCACCTTGTCCCAGCTCTTGCTTCCGGCATACAGGCCGACGACGACGTTGCAGCCGCTGTCCTTTAGGTTCTGGGCGTGGGCGTGCCCCTGGCTCCCGTAGCCGATGATGCCGATGGTCTTGCCCTTCAGCAGGCCCAGGTCGGCGTCCTTGTCGTAGTAGATCTTCGTCATCTGTCTTTCTTTCCCCGGTTTACTTTTCCCCGTCGGGCTTCCCGCCGTTGGCGCGGTAGCGCAGATCTTCGTCGCGATCGTCCGCAGCCGCGCTCGCGGCGCCCCGCGGCATGGCCACGCGGCCCGTGCGCATGATCTCCTTGACACCGAACGGGCGCATCAGGCGCACCAGAGCGTCAATCTTGTCCTCGTCGCCCGTTATCTCAATGACCAGGCTCTCCGGCGCCACGTCAATGATGTCCGCCCGGAATATCTCCACGAACTGGATAATCTCGCTCCGGGTGGCGGGCGTGGCCTTCACCTTGATGAGGGCCATCTCGCGGGACACCATCGGCTCGTCGGTGATGTCCGATACCTTGACCACCTCGATGAGCTTGCGCAGTTGCTTCGTGACCTGTTCCGCGCTCTCCGGGGCGGTGTTCACCACGAAGGTCATGCGCGAGAGGTCCGGCTGCTCGCTGTGCCCCACCGCCAGGCTCTCGATGTTGAAGCCCCTGCGGCGGAACATGCTGGCGATGCGATTGAGGACGCCCGGTCGGTTGGCGACCAGCGCGACGATGGTGTGCTGGGTGGTCCCGCTTCCGTTTGTCATGGCTACGACGACGCTTCCTTGGAGTCCTGCATGGCGACCATCTTCTCCGGCTCCTCGATCATCTCTCTGACCGACAGCCCCGGAGGAATCATGGGGTACACGCTTTCCTCCTCGACGACGACGAACTCCACGATGACAGGGCCTTTGTGTTTCATGGCCTTTTCTATCGCGGGGCCCACGCCCGCCTTGTCCTTCACCCGCACGCCCATGATGCCGTAGGCGTCCGCCAGCTTCATGAAGTCCGGACTGAACAGCGGAGTGGCCACATACTGCCGCTGGTAGAAGATCTCCTGCCACTGCCGGACCATGCCCAGGAAGCTGTTGTTGATAATGGCGAACTTGACCGGTATCTTCTCCTGGGCTATGGTGCCCAGCTCGAAAAGGGTCATCTGAAAGCCGCCGTCCCCCGCGATGGACCAGACCGTCTTGTCCGGCCTGCCCACCTGGGCGCCCATGGCCGCGGGAATCTCAAAGCCCATGGTCCCCAGGCCGCCGGAGCTGATGAACGTGCCCTGGTCGCGGAAGATGTAATGCTGAGCAGCCCACATCTGGTGCTGGCCCACGCCGGTCACGATGATGGAGTCCCCCTGCGTGGCGTCCGAGAGGGTGCTGCACACGTACTGGGGCAGCAGGCCCTTGGTCTCACGGATGCGCAGGGAAGGGTGCTCCTTCTTCATCTTGTCCACGCTCCGGCGCCAGTCCTTGCGGTCGGGGTGGTCGCGCCGCGCGGTCACGTGCTGGTTGAGCTGCGCCAGCACGCGCTTGACGTCGCCGACGATGGGCACATAGGGCTTCACGTTCTTGCCGATCTCCGCGGGGTCAATGTCAATATGAACAACCTTGGCGCGCGGGGCGAATGTGCTGATCTTGCCCGTCACCCGGTCGTCGAAGCGCATGCCTATCGCGATAATCACGTCCGCCTGGTCAATGGCGATGTTGTTCCAGGCCAGGCCGTGCATGCCGGGCATGCCCAGGCTCAACGCGTGGTCGCCGGGGAAGCCGCTGATGCCCAGAAGGGTGGTGCTGACCGGAATGCCGGTCTTCTCCGCGAACTCCTTCAGCTCCGCGTAGGCGCGGGAGATGATGACGCCGTGTCCCGCGATGATGAGCGGACGCTGCGCCTCGTCAATGAGGCGAGCGGCCTTCTTGATCTGGCCCTGATTGCCCTCCAGGTTGGGGCTGAATCCCGGCAGGTCCACCGACTCCGGGTACTCGAACTCGGCCTCTTCCTGCTGCACGTCCTTGGGTATGTCAATGAGCACGGGGCCGGGCCTGCCGGTCCTCGCGATGTAGAAGGCCTCTTTCATGATGCGCGGGATATCGCGGGTCTCCATGACCAGATAGTTGTGCTTGGTGACTGGCATGGAGACGCCGGTGACGTCCGTCTCCTGGAAGGCGTCCTTGCCGATGGCCGAGCGCGGCACCTGGCCGGTGATGGCGATCATGGGGGACGAGTCCATCTGGGCGGTGGCGAGCGCGGTGGTGAGGTTGGTGGCGCCCGGCCCGGACGTGGCGATGGCGACGCCGACGCGACCCGTCGCGCGGGAGTAGCCGTCAGCGGCGTGGCCCGCGCCCTGCTCGTGGCGCACGAGGATGTGGCGCAGCTTCGGGTACTGGGGCAGCGTCTGGTAGAAGGGCAGGATGGCGCCGCCCGGGTAGCCGAACATGACGTCAACGCCTTCGCGCTGGAGGCTTTCGCACACCATCTGGGCGCCGGTCATCTTCTTTTTGCTAGCCATACCGTGTTCCTCCACTGTCTCCTCGCCCGCGCGGCGACAAAAAAACCCGTCCCAGCAGGGACGGGTTGGACTTGCCCGTGGTACCACCCTTGTTTCCTTCCACGGTGTGGAAGGACGCTCTGGCGCTGTAGCGGGCGCACCCGGTCTGGCCTCACGCCCCGCTTGCGCGGAGCTTCGACCTTACGGCTCAGGGGCGAGTTCGAGGGCCTTCACCGCCGGGCTTCCACCTTGCCCCGGCTCTCTGGAGGCTCCGGGCGTCTCTACTACTCCCCGTCGTAGCTGTCCAAAAAGCGAATTACCGAACATCGTAACAGTGCGTAAAGCAATTGTCAAGTTCCGGGTGGCTTGTGGCTGGGCGGCCATGGCCGCTGTGCACACAGATACCACCAGCCCTGCGCCAGCAGTTACGCCGCTCCATGCAGGTTGATAGGCCCCTGGCCCCCTGTTAGAATGAAGGTTCAGGCAGGAACGAAAGTCATGGCATCAGGCAACAATCACGACTACTACGAGGTGCTCGGTGTCCCCCGCAACGCGTCGGAGGAGGACATCAGGAAGGCCTTCCGCAGGCTTGCCCTCCAATACCACCCCGACCGCAACCGGGAGGCCGGGGCCTCGGACAAGTTCAAGGAGATCAACGAGGCATACGAAGTCCTCAGCGACGCGGAGAAGCGCGCCCAGTACGACCGCTTCGGACGCGTGGGAGCCGCCGTCGGCGGACGTGGCTTCGAGGGCGTGGATCCCTTCGGAGGCTTCGGGGACATCTTCGATTCGTTCTTCGGCGGCGCGACGGCCCGCACTCGTCCCACGGCGCAGCGCGGCGAAGACCTGCGCGTCACTCTCGACATCAGCTTTGAAGAGGCGGCCATCGGCTGCGAGAAAGAGGTCGAGTTCTCACGCCTGGAGACATGCGCCACGTGCAACGGCTCCGGCTCCAGGCCCGGCACCGGCAAGTCGCGCTGCTCCACCTGCAACGGCCAGGGCCAGGTCCGGCGCTACCAGAACAGCGTGTTCGGCCAGTTCGTCCACGTGGCGACGTGCAGCCGCTGCCAGGGCGCGGGCCAGGTCATTTCAGACCCGTGTGCCCCGTGCAGGGGAACGGGCAAGGAGCGACAGACACGCCGCCTGTTGGTGAAAGTCCCCGCGGGGATTGACGACAGCTCCCAAATACGACTCTCCAACGAGGGCGACGCCGGCTGGAACGGCGGCCCCACGGGCCACCTCTACATCGGCATCCACGTACAGGCCCATCCGCTGTTCCACCGTGAGCGCGACGATATTCTCTACGACCTGCCCCTGAACGTAGCCCAGGCCGCGCTCGGCGACACCGTGAGCGTGCCCACTCTGGGCGGGATCACCGACCTGCGCATCCCCGCGGGCACCCAGCACGGGCAGACCTTCCGGCTGAAGGGCAAGGGCATCGCCCACATCCGTGGCAAGGGCCGCGGCGACCAGCTCGTCATCGCGCGGGTGCTGGTGCCGGACGCGTTGACTCCGCAGCAGCGCAAGCTCTTCCAGGAGCTGTCCAAGGTGCTGGACAAGCCCACCGCTGAAAACGGCAAAGGCCTCTTTGACAAGATTAAAGACGTCCTTTCCAATTAGATACGCGCCGTTATCCGTGGCATCTCAGCCATTTGTTGTCAAAAAGCGTCCCGTCCTACGATTTTCGCATACATGTACCATCGCGCCGCGCCTGCTGGCATCCTGGGCCGCCCACCAGCAATGGGAGACGATGAGTAACACATGAAGTGGATCGAGGTCTCGGTCGAGGCGGACGGCGAGGGCGCCGAGGCCGTCGCGGAGGCATTCCAGAAGCTCGGCCACGGCGGCGTCGCTATCGAAGGCGCCGTCCAGTCGGCCCCCCTGGACGGCGTGGAGTACCCGCTGCCCGCGCCGGGCCGCGTGACCGTCCGGACGTACCTTCCCGCCGACAGCGAGTTCGAGGACAAGCGCCGCAGCATCGTGGCGGTGCTCGGCCTGCTGGGCACGGCGTGGCCCTTCTCCGCGCCCGTCTTCCGCGAGATGGACGAGCAGGACTGGGCCAACGCGTGGAAGGAGCATTTCCACGTCCTGCGCATAGGGCGGCGGGTCGTCGTCAAGCCCACGTGGCGCGACTACACGTCGCAGCCGGACGACGCTATCGTCGAGCTTGACCCGGGCATGGCGTTCGGCACGGGGCTGCACCCCAGCACACGCCTGTGCCTGCTGGAGCTGGACGCCACGCCGCCGCGTGACACGCATGTGCTGGACCTGGGCACCGGCTCCGGCATCCTGGCCATCGCGGCGGCACGGCTGGGGGCGCGCGACGTGCTCGCGCTGGACATTGACAGCGTCGCCGTCACCGTCGCGACGGACAACGTCCGGCGGAACGGGCTGTCCGACCGCATCGCCGTCGCGCGCGGCACGCTGCCCCTTGCGAATGACCCGCGGCGCGACGCCGCTCCCTCCGGCTTCGATATCGCTGTCGCGAACATCACGGCCCCCGTGCTGACGGGCATGGCGGAGCACCTTGTGGCCGCGCTGAGGCCCGGAGGACGGCTCATCGCCGGCGGCATCCTCGATGACCTGGCCCCGGCCCTGCGGGAGCGATTCGAGAGTCTGGGTGCGCGCGTGCTCAAGGTGGCCGCGGAGAGCGACTGGCGTGTGATTGTCGCGCAGCGCAACGGGAAGTAACGTGCACCGGTTCTTCGTCCCCGCGGACATCCTCGGCGGCCCGACGGTCGCGCTGCCCTCCGACCAGGCGCGGCAGATAGCCCGCGTCCTGCGTCTGCGCACGGGCGATTCCGTTCTTCTGCTGGACGACCAGGGCTGGCAATACCCCGTCGAGCTTGCGAAGGTCGCGGCCACGGGCGTCCAGGGCAGGGTGCTCGGACGGGAGCCTGCTCCGCCGGAGCCGCGGCCCAGCATCACGCTCTATCAGGGCACGCTGAAGGCCGACAAGTTCGAGTGGGTGCTCCAGAAGGGCACGGAGGTGGGGATAAGCGCCTTCGCGCCCGTGGTGTGCGCCCGCTCCGTCGCGCGGGAGGCGCACGATACCTCGGCCAAAGCGGCCCGGTGGCGGCGCATTCTGCAAGAGGCCGCGGAGCAGTCCGGCCGGGGGCGCGTCCCCCGCCTGCTGTCGTCCGTGCAGTTCGATAAGGCGTGGGAGAGTGTCGAGGGGCTGTCCCTGCTCCCCTGGGAGAGAGAGCGCCAGACAGGGCTGCGCCGGACGCTGGCCGAGCGTCTGCCCTACAGCAAGGACGGCGACTACCCGCCGGTCAATCTGTTCATCGGCCCGGAGGGCGGCTTTACGCCGGAAGAAGTGGAGATGGCGCGGCGTCACGGCGCCGTGACGGTGACACTCGGCGACCGCATTCTGCGCGCGGAGACGGCGGGGGGCGTGGCCGCCGCAGCGGGGCCCTACCACGTCGGAG
>Ga0082335_1001237_pt1 | contig 56564 bp, 53 predicted proteins | sample Subgrocontami58m_FD_72375 | JGI IMG/M metagenome (GOLD analysis project Ga0082335, IMG submission 72375) | Subsurface groundwater microbial communities from S. Glens Falls, New York, USA - GMW37 contaminated, 5.8 m (SPADES assembly) (version 2) ... | reverse complement strand
GCTGTTTGGGCAGGGGGAGCGGGTCATATTCCAGGACCTTGATCCGGGCCATTATCCGCCCGAGGTCCTTATTTTCGTCTTTCCATAACTGCTGAACCATGGCTTTAAATTCCAGGGCTGTTGCCATGGAGCGGCCAAGAAAAGTCTTGGCATCGTCGCCCAAGTGAATGAACCGGTGTCCCTGGCAGAGGATCTCCACTTCCAGGGAGGCCAGGCGCCGCAACGTGGCCAGATAGACACCGAAATCGTTCAGGCAGGCCGTATGAATGTAACCTGAATACTCGGTGCAGCCGCCGGCCTCCGAGGAGACGAGCATCTTTCGCTCCGGTATGTAATAAGCCAGGAAATCGGCGGTGTGCCCGGGCGCCGAGATGACCTGCACGGTCAATCCTTTTTCCAGCTCAATCACGTCGCCGTCGGAAAGAACCATGTCCACCTCGAAAGGCTCAAAAGGCTCGTCCAGCAGCCGGGACTTTTCGACAGCCGCCAGCGCCGCGGACGAATCCTCGCTCAGCCTGCGGATAAGCTTGACGGCATTTGGCCGCTTGATGATTTCACTGGCCTTTCTTGACGCGCCGATCCTCAGACCAGGAAAAACGCGTTTCAGGTAAGAGACGGTTCCGCAGTGGTCAAAATGCATATGCGTCAGGAGCAGCATTGCCGGGACCTGCTCCTTTAAGACGGCCCTGATTTCCTCCTCGTAAATCCTTCCCAGTTTGACGATGCCGGCATCGAAAATGACGGACCGCTCCGCCTGCAAAAGGTAGAGGGGAACATCCCGGGAGCCCAAAACATAGAAACCATCCCTGACTTTCCCCGTTTGGTCGAATATCAAGTTATCTTGCTCCTTTCTGGCTTTGTCTTGCCGAGTAGCTCCTGAAGAGGCAGGATGTAACGATCAGCAGGATTTTCTCCCTGATTCCATTCTGTTATCCGTTAAACGTCCTGACTTTAGATCAAAAGCCTTGGTAATGCAAGCATCTACAGTATCTAAATTTCCCCTTGACAAATAGAACAATAGTTCTATATAAGTGCAACCATGAAAGAAATGCGCACCCTGGAAACAGTTCAAAAGAGTATTGCCGACTTTTTCCATGAAAATCGGCGGATGCCCTCCTACTCAGAAATGGTCGCTCTTTTGGGCGTGAAGTCTAAAAGCGTCGTTAATTTTTGGGTCCTGAAGCTCATCAAGGCCGGCATCATTAAGAAAGACAGCAATGGGCACCTGACTTTTACCCGGCGTTCCTTTGCCATCCCTATGGTCGGATCGATTCAGGCCGGTTTCCCATCGCCTGAAGAAGAGGCCCTTTGCGATGTCATCTCCATGGACGAATACCTGGTTGCCAGGCCGGAGTCGTCCTTCCTGCTTACGGTCAGCGGTGATTCCATGATTGGCGAGGGAATCATGGAAGGGGACCTGGTGGTCGTGGAAAAAGGAAGAACGCCGCAAAGCGGCGACGTAGTCATTGCCGAGGTGGACGGGCAGTGGACGATGAAGTATTACCGCCGCCGGGGGAAGCAAATTGTCCTGGAAGCGGCCAATCCGAAATACCCGCTTATCGAGCCTAAAGAGGAGCTTAAAATCGGAGGTGTTGTTACGGCCGTGATTCGCAAATATCACCGTTAACGTAAGGAGTTAACTTTACGACCTTGAACAACCCTGCTGCCCGACGGATATTTCATATGGACATGGATGCTTTTTTCGCCGCCGTGGAAGAAAAGCGGCGTCCTGCCGTGCAGGGCAAGCCCATCGTTATCGGGGGCAGCGGGGATCCGTCCCAAAGGGGTGTTGTCTCCACTGCCAACTACGAAGCCCGGAAATACGGCATCCATTCCGCCATGCCCCTGAGGACAGCCTACAAACTATGTCCCCAGGCGGTTTTCCTTCCTGTGGATTACAAAGCCTATTCCCTTGTCTCCCGGAAATTCAAGGAAGTTCTGAAGGAAATCACGCCGGTCATCGAGGATGTGGGCATCGATGAGGCCTATCTGGATGTCTCCGCCCTGCCGGACTCCGATGAAACTATCGTCAGCAGAATCAAAAACGGCATCAGGGAAAAAACCGGCCTGACCTGCTCCATCGGTATCGGCCCGAACAAGCTTTTGGCGAAGATCGCTTCGGACATGCAGAAGCCCGATGGGGTCACCATTCTGACCGAAAGCGATATTGCCGACCGGCTTTGGCCGCTGCCCATCCGCAAACTGTACGGTGTCGGTCCAAAAACCGAGGCGCAGCTTAAGGGAATAGGCGCCAACACTATCGGCGAACTGGCGGCCCTGCCCCTGGAGGTGCTCATTGACCACTTCGGGAAGTCTTATGGGCATTATCTCTTCACGGCATCCCGGGGGATCGATGAGAGCCCCCTGATTACCCATTGGGAGCCCAAATCCTTCAGCCGGGAGATGACCTTCCAGGAAGACCTCAATGACTGGCAGATCATCGCCCGAACGCTGGCGGAGTTGACAAAAGAAACAGTTGCCGACATGAAGCAGCAGGGGTATAAGGCGAAAACGGTTACGACCAAGATCAGATTCAGCGATTTTCGGACCTTGACGAGGGCGACAACGATGACTCACTACTCGGATTCAGAAAAAGAAATAAGAGAGGCTGCCTTTGCCGGCCTGAAGCGTATTGAAATGAAGAAACTTATCCGGCTGGTCGGCATGAGGGTCAGTAACCTGGAAAGGGCGGCAAGGTGAAGTGCTGCCTTTCCCCGCCATCCGGGTACGGGCGGATCAAGAATGAGCAATGACAACCTAACGCACCTGCAGGGTCAGATCGAACGACTGACCTATCTTAACGAAGAAAACAACTTTGCCGTTGCCAAAGTCCGGGTCGCGGGGAGGCACGACCTGGTAACCGCCGTGGGAAATATTGTCCATCCCATCCCTGGTGAAGTCATCAAAATGCAGGGTGAATGGGGTGGCCATCCCAAATTTGGGGAACAGTTCAAAATTGTCTTCTGTGAGACGGTAACGCCGGCGACGGTGCAGGGGATGGAAAAATATCTTGCTTCCGGCATGATCAAGGGAATCGGCCCCGTGATGTCCAAGCGGATCGTCAGGAAATTCAAAGAAGAAACCCTGAACATCATCGAAAAGGAAATCGGCAAACTTAGCCAGGTGACAGGCATCGGTGAAAAGCGGATCCGGATGATTGAGAAAGCCTGGGGCGAGCAGCAGGAGATTCGTTCGGTGATGCTTTTCCTGCACTCCCAGGGCGTCAGTTCCGGTTATGCCGCCAAGATTTACCGGCATTACGGAAACGATGCCATCAGAGTGATTCAGCAGAACCCTTATCGGCTGGCGGAGGATATTCTGGGCATAGGTTTTATCACGGCCGACAAAATCGCCCAAAAACTGGGGTTCGGCAAAGATTCGGAGCTGAGGGCGGCGGCGGGAATTCTCTATGTCCTGCATGAACTCACGGCTGAAGGCCATGTATGTTATCCCTTCGACGAATTGGTAGAAAAAAGCGAAAAAATTCTTGAGATAGACCGGGCTGTCATTATTGCAGCGATGGGGGGGCTGGCCGCCGACGGGCAAATCGTCATTGAGGCGCTGGAGGACAGTGCTGCCGAATTGCCGGCCGGTGACCGGGCCGTATACCTGACTGCTTATTGCACTGCCGAAAGGAATCTCGCCCGCCGCTTGAAAACACTCATTAACACCCCGCAAGCGATCAGGCAGATCGATTCCGGCAAGGCCGTGGAGTGGGTCGAAGCGCAACTTGCCATAAATTTGGCCGCCCGGCAGGTCGAGGCAATCAGGGCGTCCGCCAAAAATAAGGTCATGATCATCACCGGCGGCCCCGGAACGGGAAAAACCACGATCATCAATGCGATCGTGAAGATTTTTTCGGCCCTCAAGGCCAGAATTGTACTTACTGCTCCCACGGGCCGGGCGGCAAAGCGCATGAGCGAAACTGCGGGACAGGAAGCCACTACTATCCACCGCCTGCTGGAATATAATTTCCGCCGGGGAGGTTTCCAGAAAAATGAGGCATCCCCCCTGGACTGCCAATTGTTGGTTCTTGACGAAGCCTCGATGGTGGATACGCTCCTGATGCACCACCTTTTGCAGGCGGTGCCGGCAACCTGTACCCTGATCATGGTGGGCGATGTCAACCAGCTTCCTTCAGTTGGCGCCGGTAACGTCCTTAGGGACATCATTGACTGCGGCATCGCCCCGGTGGTCGAGTTAAAGGAGATTTTCCGGCAGGCCAAAGAAAGCTCGATCATTACCAATGCCCATAACATCAATGAAGGCCGGATGCCGGTCCTGGTTTCCTCTCCCGACAAGATTGAGGATTTTTATTTTATCGAGCAGGAAGATCCCGGAAAAGCCCTGGAATTGATCATTCATCTCGTGAAAGACCGGATTCCCGAACGGTTCGGTTTTGATCCGCTGAAAGATATTCAGGTGCTGGCGCCCATGCACCGGGGAAATGTCGGCGCTGCCAATCTGAACGTGGAGCTGCAAAGGGCGCTTAATCCCGGAGATCAGGGGATTATGAGAGGGGGCCGAAACTTCCGCGTCAAGGATAAAGTCATGCAGATGACGAATAATTACCATAAAGAAGTTTATAACGGCGATATCGGTATCATAACCGCCCTGGACGAGGAAACCCAGGAGGTGGCGGTGACGATTGACGGCCGGGAAGTCATTTACGATTTCTGCGATCTGGACGAGCTGAACCATGCTTACGCCGTTTCCATCCACAAGGCTCAGGGGTCTGAGTATCCGGCCGTCGTCATGCCGATCCTCACCCAGCATTATCTTCTGCTGCAAAGAAATCTGCTCTACACGGGCATTACCAGGGGCAAGAAACTGGTTGTGATCGTGGGGACGAAGAAGGCGATAGCTATCGCCGTAAAAAATAACAAAACTGAGAAGCGGCATACGTTATTGAAAACACGTTTGCGGCTGCTTTGATCTGACAGAAGGAGTTACCCCATTCCATGATTCGCACCCCCTTTTCAGAAATGTTTGGCATCAAACACCCCATTGTCCAAGGGGGCATGCAGGGTGTCGGCCGCGCGGAATTGGTGGCCGCCGTGGCTGACGCCGGCGCCCTCGGCTTTCTCACAGCCCTCTCCCAGCCGACGCCGTCTGCTCTTCTGAAGGAGATCGAGCGGACCCGGCAGATGACCGACCGACCTTTTGGCGTGAACCTGACGATATTGCCCACTATCAAACCCGTTCCCTATGACGATTATGTCCAGGCCATCGTCGAGGCCGGAATCGGGGTGGTCGAGACGGCCGGCCGCAGCCCTGAAAAATTCATGCCGGTTTTCCAAAGGGCCGGCATCAGGGTCATTCATAAATGCACTTCCGTTCGTCATGCCCTGAAGGCCGAAAAAATCGGCTGCGATGTCATCAGCATTGACGGCTTCGAATGTGCGGGTCATCCCGGCGAGGATGACATTCCCGGTTTGGTCCTTATTCCCGCCGCCAGGGATCGGCTCCGGATCCCCATTATCGCCTCCGGCGGATTCGCCGACGGCCGTGGTCTGGCGGCTGCACTGGCTCTGGGCGCCGATGGCATCAATATGGGTACCCGCTTCCTGGCCACGCGGGAAGCTCCCATCCATGAGGGGATAAAGCAACGCCTGGTCCAATCCGATGAGTTGCAGACGGCCTTGATTTTGCGAACCTTGAAGAATACATCGCGGGTCTACAGGAATGGCATTGCCGAGCAAGTGCTGGAGAGGGAAGGGCGGCCCGAGGGAGTAAAATTCGAGGAGCTGGCCCCCCTGGTGGCCGGTGAACGCGGCTGGAAGGCCCTCACGGAAGGAAATCCGGAGGGCGGCGTCTGGGGAGCGGGCCTGGTGATGGGGTTGATCCATGATATCCCGACAGTAAGGCAACTTGTCGAGAGAATCGTTACTGAAGCCGAGAACTTAATTAAGGCGAGACTATCGGCTTTGATTTGTTGATCAGGTAAAGGCTAATGCTTATGCTTATGTGCCTTAAGTGCTGGTGAGCGGCCGATCCTGGTCGAGGTTTGTTTGACAGATTACCCGCATATTGCCGCTGGGTATATCAGGGATGAAATCCTGCCGGATGATCCAGGGAGTAAGGCCGTTTTTCATATAAAAACTGACGGTCGGGTCAGAGGCCAGGGCCGGCGCATCAGGCATCCGGGCATGGAAGAAATAGCGGTCCACTGCCGCGCGGAAGTTTTCATTCCGGGTGACATTTTCCTGTTGATACCCGGTACTGCCGTTGTATGCGGCCATACGGCTGTCGATGAAGACCTGGTAAATGGAGTCTTTCCTTATTTTATCAAAGGCTTCCTGCAACAGGAGGCTTCCTGCTCCCTGGCGTCGACGGTCGGGCCTTACCCCCACGTTGTAGATAAAGGCCGAATGGGAATTTTCCGGGCGGCAGGATTTACAATTGGAAAATTCCTCAAAGTTCCGGGGGAAGCACTCAGGACCATCCTCCAGAGAAAAGGGTGAATAGCACCAGCTCACCATTCCGGCAAAGCCGCCGGCCTCTCTGACAGCCAGCATCCGATGACCTTGCCGCAATCTTTCCTGTATGACTTGCCGGGTGGCCTGTAGTGCCGGTATCCAGATTTCCTGCTCCAGCCGGCAGATCTCGTCCAGATAGGACTCGCCCAGCATGACTGCCTCGGCGGTTTCAAAATCCAGGGAAAAGTATTTCAGGGCCCGGTCAAAATTCCCCTTTTTGCCGGCCAGGACATTGGCCAGGTAAGGGTTCCCCGTCTTTTCCCTGCTCAGTTCATAGGGCGGCAGCGTTTTATAATATTCCGAAAGATGTCCCGGAAAGATGCGGGCGGAAGGGGGCAGCATTTTCAGCAGCTTCACGATGGTCACGTAAAAGATGTTCCGGTTGCCGCCCCTGCCGTAATCAGTGCAACCGATATGGCCGCCGAAGATTACGTCACCAGTGAACAGATTCCGGCCCTTTTCGTCCCAGAAGCAAAGGGAATCGCTGGTGTGCCCCGGTGCGGCTATGACCCGGATGCTTTCCTCCCCTATCGCGATAACCCTGTCCTCCGTGAGGGGGATAACCTGCTCTTTGGCCACGCCGGTCGCCGCAACGGCGCCCAGCGACGAGGCATATACGCCGACGGGCAGGCCCGGAAACAGCCGGAGCCAGTCAGTCAGGGCAAAGGCATGGTCGGGATGATAGTGGGTAAGGAGCAGCTGGTCGAGTTGCAGGCCGCGTCGGGTCAATTCCCGGTGCACTTCGTCGATGTTGCTGCAGGCATCGATCATAACGCTGTGCTTGCCGCTCACCAGCAGATAGCAAAGGTTGGGGTTGCGATCCACAAAGGAACCGGGAACTTTCCGTTGCGGCGGTAAGGGGCTGGGATAGGCAAGAATCTCCATCAATTACGCCGCCGGCTCCTTTCCGCTATCCCTGAACCGCTGTATCGGCGTGCAAGGGACAAAAGGAATCATCACGGTGGGGGTACAAAAGGCGCTTGCGCATGATAATATCCTTCATGCTTTCCTTTTTTATGTCGCCTAACTCCACCCGCTGATTCAAAGAATAGCAAAGCCTGGCTCGTCCGTCGACACCCAGCAGCAGACCGACAATCCAGAAAAGGCAGCCCATGTCGGTGCGGAAGACTTCGTTGCCCAGGGAGTGTTTTTCCGCCAGTTCCCGCATGCGGGCTTCCTCGTGGGGGTTGGCGGCAATCAGAGGTTCCCACAGTTCCTGGGCGGTGCCCAGCCTCTCCGGGAAACGGCAGGTAAAGAGCATATCCCTGTCCTGACAGAAATTTTGAATCTCGCCCAGTTCATCCACATTCAGTTTCATAACCATCGTATTGACGGCAAAGTCCGTTACCCGATAGCCATTGCGCATGGTTATTTTACCGAAGCCGGCTTCCAGGCAATTGTCGATGCCTGCCAAGACCTTAGGTAAGAATCCCTCGGACCGGGTAATCCGATTGAAAGTTTCTTCGCGGACGCTGTCCAGGGCCAGATAGATGCTGGTCCCGTGCTGATAGAGGAATTTGGCCATCTCCTTCCGGAGCAGGGTGCCGTTCGTAAAGATCAGAGGTATCATTCCCTCGGCGCTCGTCAATTCGATGAGCCGGCGGAAATGTTTGTCCATCATGGTTTCACCCACGCCGACCATGATCACCGATTCGGCCCCCAGGGCCGCCGCTTCCCGAATCGCCTTTTCATAATCTCTCAGGGTCATCCGCGCCCGAATTGGCCGGCCGGCCTCCCGGCCGCCGCCTTCGTTGTAACAATAAACGCAACTCATATTGCAGCCCGGAGCGGTGGTAAGCCCCAGCGAAAGGAGCAAATGAGACTCATCTTCGCCTTTTATGACCTCCAGAAATTGCTCGGCGGCGAAATCGCCATTGCCTCTAAGTAGAATAAAATTGTCTTCCATTTTTGCCTCTTAAGAAAATATTTCCGCGGAAGGGAGCGATCCTCTCCCTTTCCGACCTGACAGGTTATAAGAAACCTCTTCTTCTGTCAATTATTTACTCCTCTGTTCAGGGGGGGGGCTTGACTGCTTAAGCTAATACGGTTCCTGATTCTGTCAAGCCAGTCTGGAAGCGGTGTCGAAAAAAAAGGCGAAGGGGCGCTCGTTTTCCTCAATATGTCAGGTAGTATTTACCTACCATTAGGCTTCCATTTAACCATTATTGATTTACTGCCCGCGGCACAGTAATTTATTCGGCAATGCGGCTTACCGCTATTGTGCTACCGCCGCAATCATTTTCATCAATGCCAACGAAAGGTCTGCTCATGTTTGCTCCAAAACGTCTCTTGGTACCTACGGATTTTTCCGCTTATTCAGATAATGCTTTAAGGCATGCCATCGACATCGCCAGGCAATACGGGGCAGAAGTCTTTCTCCTCCACGTCATCGATGAAAGCATTCAACAATGTACCTATGAGTATTGCCTGACCGACGACGTTATGAAGCAAATCGAACAGGAAAGCAAGATCAGGTCCGCTGAGAAGCTGCGCGAGGAAATAGAGCGGGTGGAGAAAAATAACGCCGATGTGGCGATTGAAGCGATCATCAAACACGGTATTCCCTACGAGGAAATACTGCGGGAGCAGGAAGATAAAAAGATCGATCTTATCGTGATTGCCTCGCACGGCAGGACGGGCATCAAGAGGGTCCTGATCGGCAGCGTGGCGGAAAGAGTTATTCGGGCGGCCAAATGTCCGGTAATGCTGCTGAGAAATTAAACCCATCTCCATGAAATGATGGGCTGAGTTTGTCGAGGATCTACCTTTGTGTGAAATTAATGGGTGAAAATAACTAAAATTAAAGGAAAGGAGGTCATTTGCCATGGCACAGGCCCAGATTTGGAGGTTCGGAAGTTTGATGGTTTAGCCCATCGCTTTTAGTGGATTGGTATTCTTAGTAAGTTAGAAATTGTTTTGCACGGGAAAGCAATTTCGTTCAACCCATTTAGCCCGTTTCGCGGAATTATGGAGGAGATGGAAGATGAAAGGAAACGACAAGATTATTGAGAAGCTGAACGACCTGCTGTCAGACGAACTTACCGCTATTAATCAGTACATGGTCCATGCGGAGATGTGTGACAGTTGGAATTATGAAAAACTTCACAAGATGAGCGAAAAGAGAGCCATCAGCGAAATGAAACATGCGGAAAAATTGATTGCCCGCATCCTCTTTCTGGAAGGGCGGCCGACGGTGAGCCATTTGAAAACCATCACGATCGGGCCAGAAGTGGCAACCCAGCATAGCAACGATGTGGCGTTGGAGTATGGGGCCATAAGGTCATACAACGAAGGCATAAAGCTGGCTGCCGAATTGGCGGACGATGTAACGCGGGATCTCCTGGCCGCCATCTTGAAGGATGAAAACGATCACGTGGACGAACTGGAAGCCCAGCTTGATCAAATCAAGCAGATGGGGGTTCAGATATATCTTTCCGAGCAAAGATCTTAGCATCAGGTAAAAAGTTACATTTTAGACTTTTTCATCACTCCCGTCCCCGCGGGCGGGGGTGATACTGTTTCGGACTTTTTATGAGCCGTCAGAAATTATCCTCTGCCTTTGTCCGGCAAGGGGTAATTTCGTGAACGCAGTAGTAAGTTAAGAATTGTTTACTAAACAATCCCGTTAACGCATTTATCCCGCCTGGCGGGACTCATCCAGTTTAGCGGGGCGAGGGGGTAGTTAATATGAAGGGAACCTTTCATGCTAAGTCAACGAGGGAGCCTAGAATCATCGTTATAAGAAATAGGTTCGGGGATGAGTCTGGTTCCTTAGACGAGAAATATTCTGACGCCGAGGAAAAGATTGTCGGCCCTAAGGGAATCGCTGATGAAAAGGAAGACCATCTTACAGCAACATATTGGGGGTAGAATGCTATGCTGACCAGAGCGATAGCGTGCTTAAATTGCGGTAACGCGGGCGAGATTGAGGTTCAGGGCCTGATCAGCAATGAGGAGCCGTCAAGGATATTCAGACATCGGGGACATAATCCTTTTTCCGGTCATATGCACTACCAGTGTCCCGCCTGTGAGATTGTCCTCCTTGTGGACCCCCTGACAGTTCTGGGGCAAGACGGGATTTCTGTTTTGTGCCACGATTTTTTGCCGGCCAGGGCAGAAGCACGACGAGCAGAACTCCTTCCCCCGCTGGAATCGCTTCTTCATAAGATGTTCCAGAGCCAGGGGACCGGATACTGTTAGTGCCGGAAGGCGGATCGCCCGGACGCCCGAAGGGCGGGACGATTGAAGTATTGCCCCGCGCCTTCGGGAGATGTTTTATTTCTCCAAAGCCAACTTCAAAACCTCCAGCATATCGTCGATGAAATAGAAAATAATTTCCTTCCTGACGTTATGCGGGATGTCGATGAGGTCCTTTTTATTCCACTGAGGAAGCAGAATAGTCTTGACGCCGGCTCTGTGGGCCGCCAGCACTTTTTCCTTGATGCCGCCGACAGGTAGCACCAGCCCGCGCAGGGTGATCTCTCCCGTCATGGCCAGGTCTCTCTTAACCTTTCTGCCGGTAATAAGAGAAATCAGGGCAGTCAGCAGGGTCACACCAGCGGAAGGTCCGTCCTTAGGTATGGCGCCGGCGGGTACGTGGATGTGGATGTCATATTTTTCAAAATAATCTTCCGGAACATTCAGCGCCGCAGCGTTGGAACGGATAAAGCTCAGGGCTGCATAGGCCGATTCCTTCATGACATCACCCAGCTGCCCGGTCAGCATAAGCCCACCTTTACCCCTCATAGCCGTAGCTTCGATGAAAAGCAGGTCGCCGCCGGTGGGCGTCCAGGCCAATCCCATGGCTACCCCGGGTTTCGCTACCCGGGCCGAGGCTTCAAGAGTAATACGCACCGGCCCCAGGTACTTCTGCACATCCTTGACGGAAACCCGGGAATTCTTTATTTCTCCCGCGGCTACCTGGCTGGCGACGCCGCGGCAAAGGGAGCCTATTTCCCGTTCCAGATTTCTCACGCCCGCCTCCCGCGTATATCCGGAAATGATCAATTTGATCGTCCCTTTAGTAACATTAATCTGCTCCCTGGTCAGACCATTGGCGGTAATTTGCTTGGGCAGCAGATAACGCTCGGCGATCCTGAGCTTTTCATCAAGCGTATAGCCCGGCAATTCAATGACTTCCAGACGATCCAGCAATGCCGGGGGAATTGTGTCCAGCATGTTGGCGGTGGTAATAAACATGATGCGGGAAAGATCAAACGGTACATCCAGATAGTGGTCCACAAAGGTGGAATTCTGTTCCGGATCGAGGACTTCCAGGAGTGCCGAGGAGGGATCGCCGCGAAAATCGCTGCCTACCTTGTCGATTTCATCGAGCATGAATACCGGGTTGAAGGAGCCGGCGCGTCTGACTCCCTGAATGATGCGTCCGGGGAGGGCGCCCACATAGGTGCGGCGGTGGCCGCGTATCTCGGCCTCATCCCGTACCCCCCCCAGGGAGATGCGGATGAATTTGCGGCCAATGGCCCTGCCGATGGAGTGTCCGAGGGAAGTCTTGCCCGTACCGGGGGGGCCGGCAAAGCAGAGGATTGGTCCCTTGGTATCCGGCTTTAACTTGCGTACCGCCAGATACTCGATGATTCTCTTTTTCGCTTTTTCCAATCCATAATGGTCTTCGTCGAGGATTTTTCTTACCTGCTTGAGATCAAGGCTGTCTTCAGTACCCTGATTCCAGGGCAGTGAGGTGATCCAATCCAGGTAGGTGGACGCCACAACATATTCGGAGGAAGAGGGGTGCATGCGTGACAATCTTTCCAACTCCCGCTGGGCCTCTTTTTTTGCCTCCTCGGGCAGACCCATCTTTTCTATCTTGTCACGGAATTCGTTAACTTCTACATTGGCTTCTTCGGTCTCTCCTAATTCCTGTTTAATGGCTTTCAGTTGCTGGCGAAGGTAGTAATCCCGCTGCACTTTGTCCATGTCGTTTTTTACCTGGGACTGGATCTTGTTGCCCAGTTCGAGAATTTCCACTTGGTGGTTCACGAGAAGCGTGATTTCTTGCAGCCGTTGCTTTACATCCGCGGCGGCCAGGACGCGATATTTTTCTTCCGGCGACACGTTGATGATGGAGGCAATCATATCCGCCAGGGTGCTCGCGTCGTTGATCGACTTGGCCATAGAACCGAATTCCGAGGGCAGGAAAGGAGACAGCTTGACAACCCGGTCAAAAAGGGCCGTTAGATTGGACATGAGCGCCTCAACCTCGATATCCTTGGTTTCCTGCTCTTCGAGCAACTTGATTTTGGCCTGCAGGAAGGGCTTGCCTTCCACTAACTCAACGATCTCGAAACGGCTTAAACCCTGCACCAGCAATTGGGTATGATTGTCCTCTCCCTTGGCCATTTTCAGGATGGCCACGCAGGTTCCTATATTGAACGGAGGTGCCAGGGGCTGGGCTTCAGTTTCCGGAGACTTCTTATTCGACAGCACGAGACCCATTATTCTGTCGCTGCCCATGACCTCATCAACCAATTTGAGGGATCGCTCCTGAGATACTTCGATCGGGAAGATCATCTTGGGAAAAACAACCGCGTTGCTGACCGGTAAGATAGGCAGGATTTCAGGGATATTAACGGATTTGATGTCTCTACTCAATATTTCGGCAGCCATAGTAAACTCCCACCAAGAAATGCTGTATGAATTTCAAATTATTATAGATTGCGACCCTTAAAACTGTGACGGTGATCGGGTGAAAGTTTTTGCAGGTTGATCTGCAAAAAACCATCGGTGTAGTTTGCCTTGACCGCATCGATGTTAATGGGGCAGGGCAAGGGGAAGAGTCTTTCAAAGTATCCGGAAGGTATTTCCGCCAGCAGATAATTGCTGTCCGACCGGTGGTGCATTTCCCGGCGGATGCCGGAGACCTTTAATGTCCGCCGGTCAGCTTCCACGTGAATATCTTCCAGCCCGACACCGGCCAACTCGCAAGTTATGACCACTTCTTCGTCGGTTTCGCAAATATCCGTCTGTGGACGCCAGGCGTGATGACTCAGGGAAAACATCGGATTCATCCGGAACAAGGCGTCGATGCTGCTGCGAAATTCCTGATCTATGCTGGAGAGGTCTTTTCCGATAATGATCTTTATATAACTCATCTTATTCTCCTACAAGGTGATCATACTTCTTACACCTATTAAGCCGAATTGTAAAGCATTTCGGGACCTGGCAGGAAAACAGGGTTGATTCTACTTGGGCCGGGAAGAGGAGAAGAAAAGCCTAACGGACTTCAGAATTCGTCCTGCGAGGCGGTCAGGATATAATTGTGCAAGTTCTTACACCCGGTGACTCCGATCACAAAATGATAAATAGCAAAGAGTTCCCAGGCAAAAGGGAGGTAACCTATGTAACCGAGGATCGGCATTTCGAAGACATGAAGAAAATCTACGTAGGGGATTTGATAGATCCATTTCGGATAAGAATGGTAATTCCACAATTCCCAGAAAAAACCACATATTAATGATCCGAGACCGAGTGAGACCACCTGCCGCCAGTCGCCCCGGGAAACATAGGCCAGCAAAGTGCCATAACCGAGCCTGAGGTTGACGGATTCCACCACCAGGTAAAGGGCGCCCCAAACGAGCGGATAATAATAATTTGGCCAGAGGACGATCAGGATTATCATCAATACACCGACGGCGAAGGTTGCGAAGGGGGTCCAGGGTTTCAGAGGGATGGCGGGACCGGCCTTGAGTTTCCTGACCCAGGCAAAAGTGCCAACCAGTTCCGCCGTACTGAACACCGCCGGCATGACGACGGAAAAGCATATTGATGACAGGAGAAAAAATTCCAGGTCGCTGAAGTGCTGCCGGCCTTCATAAAACCAATTTTGGGTATGCCAGTTGATTAGCTCAAAAAGCCACCACACAGGAATAGAAATCAGGAATAGCCCCAGATAAGCACGGCGGTTCCGTGTCAGGGGCGAGGAACTGGTGCGTGCCGATACGGCGCCGTCGACGAGGAGGCAATAGCCAAACCAGAGGGGGAAAAATGCCCAATGTGTCCTTATTCCCGGTAATGTCCAATTGATTAACCAGAAGGTGCCGATCAGCGCGGTGCCTACCCAGGGAATAAAGGGGCCTATGCTATATACCCGCGCGGCAGCGCCGGCGGCAACACCTCTGCGGTCGGTACTGCCGGTTTTCTCACTGATGGTCATTCTTTTCCATATTTCTTTCCGCGAGCCGATTCGCTCGCCTTATGGCCGCCTCCCGGTGGCGACGTTTCTGGCCTTCTGTTTCCATGATCAGTTCCGGAACGCGCTGGGGCTGGCCATTACCGTCCAAGGCTACGAGGGTGAGGTAGGCCGATGACGTATGGCGTTTCTCACCGGTGATCAGGTTCTCCGTTTCCACTCGGACGCCGACTTCCATGGAGGTTTTCCCGACAAAATTAAGTTTGGCAATCAGGGTCATGAAATCCTCGACATAAACGGGATGTAAGAAATCAACCCTGTCGATGGAGGCCGTGACCACATTCGACCGCGCGTGCCGACTGGCCACAGCTCCGGCCGCCATATCGATCAGCATCATGACGATCCCCCCATGAACATTGCCGGCGGGATTCGCATGCTGGGGGTTCATCTGCTGTGCCATGACGACTCTACTATGTCCGACTGTTTTTCCTTCCATGTTTTTCCTCCCGCGTCAATGGTTAATATCAGACAATGGTTAGAATATAATGATCGATGGAACGAGAGCAATAAAAAATTTTTGGAATTCGTGATATGATATGTTCTAAAGAAAGGGAAATAAACCTCGGGCAAGGTGCGGCTTTTTTAGATGACAAACATTAAGGAAAATAAGCGGTGGAATTTTCTTATCATTGACGATGAAGCCAACATCCGCAAAATGCTGGTAGTTTGTCTGGAAGCGGAAGGCTACCGCGTCACAGCTGTGGGCACCGCTGAGGACGCTATAGCCGAAGCATCGGGTAAATCCTTTGACATCGCCTTTGTGGACCTCCGTTTGGGCACCGCAAGCGGACTAGACCTGATTCCCGCCCTGCTGGCCACATCACCCTGGCTCAAGGTTATCGTTATCACGGCTTACGCCTCCATTGACACGGCCGTCGAAGCCGTGAAAAGGGGAGCGACGGACTATATTGCCAAGCCGTTCACCCCCACCCAGGTCAGATTGGCTATCAGTAAGGTACTTGATATCCGCCTATTAGAGCAAAAAGTTTTCTCACTGGAGAAACCGGAGGTGCAGGGGCAGGTGCTGTCGCTGGCCGCCCGCGCCTTCCAAAACAGATATCTCCTGAAAAAGCTGGATGCCGCCGGTACGCCGGGGCAGGTTTACGGCGTTCTGAGCGAATGGGATAAGTGAACATACCGGCATTATTATTAACAATTATGTTAAATCTTGTTGACAGGGGCAAACTATTTCCGTATAGGATTACAAAATCAAAAGGTAACCCTGTATGGCATTTTGCGCCTCCCTGAAGGATGTTAGAGCAAAGAAGATCTTCCTGTCATTTTTTGCGTTGTCATCGCTTTTCCCCATTCTCATAGCCATTTATGTCGTGGATGAGTATATCCTGCCTTTTATTGGGGACAGGGGATTTGAATTTTTGGACAATGCCTTTTATACAGGGCTCTCGGGCATGCTTTTATTCCCCCTGGTGAGTTTTTTCCTGATGTACCGCTGGCTGCACAGCCTGGAAAGTGTGACTCGGGAAATCATGAGCAAGTCAACGGCAGTGGCCAATCGGGAACAGGAGTTCGGGACGCAGAAGATCGAAGAGTCAAAGGAATTTGCTAAAGGCGCCGCCAGCCATCACCCTGACGAAAATGAGATTCAGACCCTGATTCGGTGTTTCAACACCATTTTTAGCACTGCGGCCGACCAACTGGCGGAGCGGAACCGTCTCCGCGAAATATTGGCCAACCTGATCGGCATTTCTTCCAGCCTGACGGCGGAACTGGAATTCGACCGTCTTTTCCCCCTGATTGTCGGCCGCGTAACCGAGGCCATGCAGGCTGAACGTACCAGCATGTATGTCGTGGACCGGGAAAATCATGAACTTTGGACCAAGGTGTCTGAAGGAGTGAAGCAGATACGCCTGCCTCTGGGGCAGGGTATCAGCGGGCGGGTGGCCGAAACCGGTGAGGTTGTGAATGCGGCCGATGCCTGGGAATTGCCGTACTTTGACCGCTCCTTCGACCTGAAAAATAATTTTCGCACCTGTTCCGTTTTGTGTGTTCCCATCAAAAATCGCAGCAGTGAAATTATCGGCGTCCTGCAGGTCATTAACAAGAAGGATAATAATCGCTTCCAGGAAGAAGACGAGGTCTTTCTTAGAGCCTTGGCTTCACAAATCGCTATTGCTCTCGAAAATTCACTGCTGGTGGATGAAATCCTCCTCGCTTTCAACAGCTCCATGATTACCTTATCCGCCATAGTGGACGCGCGGCATCACTTTACCGCCGGCCACTCCGACCGGGTTAAAGAATACTCCCTGCTGATTGCGGAAGAAATGAAACTGCCGAAGGAAGATGTCGAACGCTTGAAATATGCCGCACTGCTGCATGATATCGGCAAGATCGGTGTACGGGACGATGTGCTCCTGAAGAAAGGCTCTTTCACAGCTGAAGATTGGCAGGAAATGCAAACCCATCCTGCCAAAACGAAGGCCATCCTGGACAATTTCCATTTTCCCCGCCTCCTGAAAGATGTCCCGGAAATAGCTTGCCGGCACCACGAGAAAATGGATGGCTCCGGTTATCCCGACGGTCTTTCTGGCCATCAGTTGCCCCTGGGTTCAAGAATCATCGCTGTGGCCGATGTCTTTGATGCTTTGACCTCCCTGCGGGATTACCCCAAATATGCCTTCGGTCAAACTTTGGACAGTGAGCCCATGTCCCTCTCTCAGGTCATCAGGCTGCTCAGGGAGGAGGCGGGGAGTCAGTTTGACATCCAGGTGGTAGAAGCCTTTGTAAGAGCGCTGCCTGGCTTCCTGCTTAAACAACGTGGGGAGCATTTTCCCCCTGACTATGTTGACGAGGGCGTGAGAAGTCTTGACCCGTCGCTGTTTCGGTAAAATAATCCCACCATGCCCTGGGGCAGTCACAAGTCCGTAATTCTCTCAAGGTGCGCCTGGCGAACCGCCGCCGACCTTTCACAAGCTCGGAGTCAATCCTAATTCTATAGCGATCAGCCTGGCAAAAACAACCGTTGTATGCCTTTAACGAACATTTCGACGGCTACCGTGGTGAGGAGCATTCCCATCAGGCGCTCCAGGGCCAGGATTACCCGATGGCCGAGCAGCCGATGCAGTTTGTAAGAGGCGAGGATCATGACACCGGTGATAAACCAGGCGACAAGGAGCGCGATCAGCCATTCCGACCAACGGGCCGGTTCCCGGGCCATCAGCAGCATGATAGTGGCCATGGCCGATGGGCCGGCAATGGCCGGTACCGCCAAGGGTACAATAAATGGTTCCGTCGCTCTTTGGTCGCCGGTGAAAGCCTGTTCATAGCCGCCAAAAATCATCCTGATGGCGATCAGAAAGAGGATGATCCCCCCGGCGATGCTCAGTGAAGGCTCTGAAACCTGCAGGATGGTAAGCAGGTATTGGCCGCCGAACAGAAATAGCGTCAGGATGCCCAGAGCAATGAGCATTTCGCGGACTATTATCCGGGCTTTCCGCTTTTCCGGCACGTCTTTGAGCACGATAAGAAAAAACGGCAAGTTGCCGAAAGGATCCAGGACCAGAAAAAGCAAAACTGTGGCCGAAAGCAGAGACATGGCAGAGCCCCCTGATCCTATTTTTTCTGGAGTTTATAGTGTAAGGCCGCCCTAATAAAGCTGATAAACAGGGGGTGCGGTTGCGTGGGGCGGGATTTGAACTCGGGATGGAACTGGCAGCCCAAAAACCAGGGGTGATCCTTAACCTCGACGATTTCCGCCAAACGGCCATCGGGTGAGAATCCTGTAATGCGCATACCCTTTTCAATCATAATATTTTTGAAGTCGTTATTGAATTCATAGCGGTGCCGGTGCCGTTCGCTGATCGCCGTCTCCCGGTAGGCCTCAAAGGCAAAAGAATCCTTTTCCAGGGCGCAGGGGTAGGCCCCCAGTCTCATGGAGGCTCCCATTTCCGTTACCGACTTTTGTTCGGGAAGGAGATCGATCACAGCGTAGGGAGTTTGGGCATCAAATTCGGAACTGTTGGCCTTCTCCAGCCGGGCGACGTTGCGGGCGTACTCCACAACCGAAAGCTGCATGCCAAGACAAATGCCGAAAAAGGGGATTTTGCGGTTCCGTGCCTGTTCGATTGCCCAGACCATGCCTTCTACTCCCCGGGAGCCAAATCCACCGGGAACCAGAATGCCATCCACATCGTCGGGCAGCGTTCCGCAGCCTTCTTTTTGTATCTCTTCGGCATCCACGAAACGGAGATTGACGCGGCAGTCATTGGCGATTCCTCCGTGCACCAGGGCTTCGTTCAAACTCTTGTAGGAATCGGTCAGGTTTACGTACTTGCCGACGATGGCGATTTGAACCTCCCCGGAGGGATTGTTTACCTTCCTCACCACCTCCTCCCAAGCTTCGAGGTGCGGGCGTCCGGTCCAGATATTCAAAAGCTCCACGATTTTTTCGTCCAGCCCCTCGCGGTGGTAAATGAGAGGCACCTCATAAATACACTGCACATCTTTGGCCGTGAAGACGGCAGCAACTTCGACGTTGCAGAAAAGGGCAATTTTAGCTTTGATTTCTTCGGAGAGAAAATTTTCGGTCCGGCAGAGCAGGATGTCCGGCTGGATGCCTATTTCTCTCAGGGCCTTGACGCTGTGCTGCGTCGGTTTGGTCTTTACTTCGCCGGCGGTTTTGATATGGGGAACCCAGGTCAGGTGAATAAAAATGGCGTTCCTTCTGCCCACTTCATTGCGAAACTGCCGAATTGCTTCCAGAAAGGGAAGGCTTTCGATGTCTCCCACAGTACCGCCAATTTCCACGATGGCCACGTCGAAGTCATCGGCCGTGGCCTTGATATAATCCTTGATTTCGTTGGTGATATGGGGAATTACCTGGACGGTCTTGCCCAGGTAATCGCCCTTTCTCTCCTTGGAGATGACGGAATAGTATACCTGGCCGGTGGTAAGGTTATTTCCTTTTCCCATGCGGGTAGAGGAAAAGCGTTCGTAATGCCCCAGGTCGAGATCAGTTTCCGCACCGTCGTCTGTGACAAAAACTTCGCCATGCTGAAAGGGACTCATCGTTCCCGGGTCTACATTGATGTAGGGATCGAGCTTTTGGTTTGTTACCCGGAGCCCCCGGCTTTCCAGCAGGGCTGCTATCGAGGCGGCCGCCAGTCCTTTTCCGAGGGAAGAAAGCACACCGCCGGTCACAAATATGAATTTTGTCTTCATTAGAGCTCCTTGCCTTCCTCTTGCAATAATTTTCGGCGTATTCTATCCGCAATCACCTCCACCGGTTCCGCCAGCAGGAGGGCGAGCGGCACTTGTTCCAGGCACCGGTCATCCCAGACCAGGTTGTATTCGTTGATAAGATTGCGGATATCATTATACCGGTGGCCGAGAACATCTTTTTTCCCGCGCAGGTTCAGCGCTTCGTTGAAACTCACATGAATCAAAAGCAGGTTCTTAATGGTCTGCTCCTTAAGCAGCGGAACGACCACCAGAGAAGTGCCGTCCGCTTTGCCGTAACCAACATAGACATGGCCCGTGCTGACGATAGTCCTCTTGGTGCCCATCAGAGCGGTGGAAGACTCGACGCGGGACTTCATGGCCAGGGCAATGCCCCCTCTCTTCGCAATGGTGATGGAGGATTCGTCGGAAGGATTGCCTTCCGCGTCCAGGTTGCCGATTTCGTAAAGGGTGTATCCCTTGACCAAGCTGATGGCCGGTTGAAGTGCCGTCAAGGTCAATATATTTTTTGTGGTCAGAGTGTGGGCGGAAAACTCCAGTTTCTTCAAGAGGTCGAAAATGATGCCCTGAAGCGGTGGTTCTTTTCTGCTGGTGCCCACGGTCACGGTTTTTGCCTGGTGCCTGATGGCATCTATCGGCCGGGTCAGTTCGTCGATGGCTTGGCCCAAGGTGATATCCAGCAGTTCGATGGGCGAGGCAGAACCGGCACCCCCGGGAAATTCATACCAGAAATCATCGAGCGGCAACTTACCCCCCGCGTACTTGAGGAGCAATACCAAATCGGCAATGGTCTTTACCTGGGATAAAGAAAAGCCGCCCTGCTGGCGTCGCAGGTGAAAGTCGCGGTAAAATTCCCTGATGACTCGGCGTAACTGCCGATCGGCAATTTTTTCGTAGAGGGAATAATTATTCTTTGCCTGTTCCGCCACGGCCGCGCTGAGGTGGCTGCGGAAAACCCGGAAAGAGAGGGCCTCTTCATCGATAGCGCGTGCCGCAAAGTAGCCCCAGAGATGTCCGGCGACGGTATTGAGAATGACGGGTAGAGGCAGGGGGACCCGGGGCAGCTCGATGACCGCGTCGGCGATCCCATTGAAGCGGGTTTCTCCCTCATCGGTAAAAACGACCACCCCCGCTTTGTGGGCCTTAAATATCGCCACATCTTTTATGATATCGCCCAGCACGGTCTCGGGGGTGCCGGCAGCACAAACGATGATCAAAGGTTCGGAAGAAAGGTCGATGTGTTTTTTGTTTTCCACCACATCAGACGAAATGGTGCGGTAACAAAGCTCGGAAAGTTTGATCCTGATTTCATCGGCCGCCGCCTTGTTCGGACCACTGCCTACCACGGCCCAATACTTCTTCTGCCCTGCCACAGCTTCCACTGCCTGCTGGATCTGCTGTTTCTTTTCGATGACGCGTGTCATCAAGGCGGGCGCCTGTTCCAGGACGGCCAATTCTTCCGCGATGAAATCATCGGTCCGTGTCTTTAGCAACTGGGCCAGATAGAGGGCCAGGACATTGCCGGCTACTATCTGAGAATAGAAGGCCTTGGTGGAGGCTACGGACATCTCGATATCCCGCCCGTCGCTGGTGTAAAATACTCCCTGGGCCTTGGTGGTAATATCGGATTGGCGCCGGTTGACGATGGCTACCACCAGCGCTCCGCGCTCCCGGGCCATGGCCACGGCGCGATTGGTATCCGTGGTGGTTCCCGACTGAGTGATAGCGATGACCAGCGTATCGGTAAAGTTATCGGTCAAGCAGAAGCCGCTGAGTTCCGAGGCGACCTTGGCCTCAATTTTGATGGGGCTGCCCTCCAGGTATCTTGCCATGGCGCAGGCGATAGCTTCCCCGGCCACTGCCGCCGTGCCGTGGCCGATTATTGCCACCCGGGCGATTTGGCGGTTCAAAAGGGCTTCCTTCAACTCCACCGGCACGATGTCCTCGCCCAGATTGAAAACGACCGTCTTGCCTGATTCTTTCGGGGTAATAAGATATTTGCCCCGCAGTGTTTTTTGCACCGACAGTGCGGATTCAGCGATTTCCTTCAGGAAATAGTGAGGGTAATCACCACGGTCAATGTCGCGGGTTGTGATCTCGGCTTTCCTGATCTGTTCTTCCCTGAACTGCAGGGCAGTGCCGTCATAAAAGCAGCCGCTGATGCCATCCAGACCTCCCGGCGAATCCTGGTCGAGGATCAATATCTGGCCGGCAGATCCGTGAACGTCGGAAAGAGGACTCGCTTCACCATCCATTTTCAGGAAAAAAGGCGTAACTTCAACCAGGCCGTAAAGCTCCGAAGAAAAGATGTACTGATCCGGAGCGATTCCGAGATAGAGGGACTGGCCGCTGCCGCGCAGGGCCAGGAAAACCTTGCCCGGCTCTGCGTTGCTCACCATGGCGATGGCATGGGAACCTTCGAAGTCGTTTACGGCCCGCCGAAAGGCGGTGGCCAGCTGATCGCCGCGGCGCAGGTATTGCTGGATGATGAGCGGAATTATCTTGGTGTCCGTAGTGACTTCCGGGGCGATGACCGTGGTTTCTTTCTCCAGTCCGGAGCGCAGCTGCTGGTAATTGTCGATATCTCCGTTCAGGGCCACGCTGATAGTCCAGGCGCCTGTTCCGTAGGCGGGATAATATTCTCCGGTATTGTCGGCTGCACGGGTGTTGCCCGTCGGGACGGTAAAGTTGTTTACGGGGTGACAATTTTCTTCTGTAATGGAACCCACGGAAGCCCAACGGGTGTGGACGAAGGCGGTGTCGAAAATTGTCTCGAATTGGTTCAAGGCACAAAAAATATTATCTTCCCGGATGGTTTTTCTTAGATTTGCCGTATTCTGCCCCAGCTCACCGATGACGGAGGAGGTCTTATAAGTTAAGGAAAGCGTGGTGTCGCTCCCGTGGGTACTTTGCGGGCGGGGAAGGGTTGCCAGGTTGATGGAGCCGTTAACCAGATCTCCTTCTCGTTTTCTTTCGGCAAGTTCTTTCTGCAAATCCGGATTGGCAAGGGTTTTTTCTACCTGTCCGCTGGCGGGGGGATCCAGGGTCCAGGATAACTGGATGCCCGCTGAATCCCGGCCTCGCACTTCCAGACGGTCCAGGCAATTGAAAAGGAGGTTAATCTTCTTATACTTCAGCAGGGAGGACGGAGAGACTTCGCCCGGATTGGCCGCGCCGGCAAGTTTAAGAATCTTCTCAACATTTTCCAGAATATCGCGCTCCGCCGTCCAGGCAATATCGCGCAATTTAATAAGACGGCCATTGATCGTCTCCAGCCTGGCTGTGGAAAAGAAAGTTGCCTTCTCCTCGAGGGTCTTTTCCTCACGGGTTAAGAAGTCTCTCATCTCTTTGATGAGCTCCGTCAATCCGCTTATCAGGGTGGAGTCAAAGAAAAAATGCCGGAAGTTGTTATCCGTCTTCCAGGAATGGACGCACTGCTCCATCTCCGCCAGACAAGCTTCTCCGCCCAAGTAATCTTCCAGTGGCCGTGACCCGGCCAGGACCGACGCTATATCCTGCTCTTTAAGCTTTTTCAGGAGGGCCGCCAGCCCTTCCCCGCCATCGATATCAGGTGGGGAAGGGGCGCCTTTAAGAGTTACAATGCCCGCCAGACCGCAACACAAGAGGTGGTTACGGAGGGGAAAAAAGATGATGGCAGGTCCGCGCACGCGGCCGGGAGTGCGGCCGAGACAGACGCTGTATTTTCTTAATGAGGTTATGACCTGAACAACGTATCGGTAAAACATTAATTCTCCCTGTAGGACAATATCTTTCTTAACGGGGTCAGGTTAAATAGGCACTGAAGGACGGCAGCACCCTCCTGACCCTTTCGGCAAGGCAATCCACAATGCCCTGCAACCAGCAAGTCCCGGCCCGTTTGGCATCCCCTTCCAGTCCCCGGATTGCGGCGAGGTAATCATTGCCTCCCGATCCCTGCTTCAGGAACATTTCCAAAAAAGAATCGCGGCCGCGTAAAATGACCTCCTCCTCCAGGGGGGCCTGAAGACAGTCCTCGATTTCCGTCCATTTATCCGCCAGCTCTCGCTGACGATAAGACAGGTCTGTTTCCCGGCCAACGCGTTCCCGGTCAATGGCCGCGGATTTATGCATCTTTTCCGCGCAAGAACGGAATTGCTTCAGTCTTTCCTGAAGGGCCGCCGTTAGGAGCTGCAAACTGGCCGCCAGCAGTTCCTCGCCTAACTCCCGTTTCCGAAAGAAAGGAAAGCGCACCTGTTCATACCACTGCTCAAGAGCGCGGAGATTGGCGATGTACATGACGTTATTGGTCACTTTTCTCCTGATGTCTCCGTAGGCTCCGGCATTATATTCCTGACTGCGGGGGCGGACATCGCTTCCATGGAGCACCTTTGTCCCACTGCTGTCGTGTCTCCATACGGTACCAGCGGTAATCACGGTACCGAAATCGATCCTGAGCGGTCCGACCAAGCCACCCTGGCCACCCAGAAATACAGGTGGCTGATCCAGCATCACACCGCGGGGGACATCGCCGATCAGTGAGGCCGTGGCTTTGTCCTGTTGGGGCGTGTAATTAAAATGTACATAGGAACTGCCCACCTCGCTGTGATTTTCCCGGCCCGTGCCGCCGGCCATCAGGCAGTCGCAAAAATTGATCAGACTCCCGAGCGTGACAAAAGGGAAAAGGATGGTTTGTTTAAGACCGACGGTATGTCCGGCTTTTGTTTCCTCTTCCAAAAGAGATCCCTCGCGAATGTGTGCTCCGGAAGCAATGCTGGCCCGCTCTAAAAAAACAGAGGATTGAAAAAAACCTCCTTTCAGCTCCACAAAGGGTCCCAGTTGGCAATCAATAATAGTGGCGGGCCCCTCGAAGCCTATTTTTGCCCCGGCGGAAATAAGGGTATGGGCGCCATATATCCGCGTGCCTTGACAAAGCACCACGTCCTGGCCGGAAATTCGCTCCGGATTAACCTCATCTCCTATTTCTATGGAAAAGGGGTCAGTAATCCTGACCCCTTTTTTGATAATTTCCTCTATCTTGCGTGGTAGTGGCATGTACCCTGTAGCCTACTCTTTGAGGTTGTCGATACCCAGTTTAACCATTTTTTTTTGAAAGGTATTTCTATTGATACCCAGATAAGCCGCCGCGGCGACCTTGACATTGTTACTGCGCTGCAAGGCTATTTTGAAAAGGCTCCTTTCGACAATGGAAAGGATATGCTCATGAAGCCTGCTCTTGGCCCCATTTGATGAATGCAAAATGGTAGTAATGTCGGCCAGTTTTTGTTCAATCACTTCTTCCACAACCGAATAGGTGTCTTTGGCGGCCGTTACCTTTGTTAAGCCATTGCTGTTTTGGCGCTTCATAGCAATCCTTTCCTCATAGCCAGTGACAGGGAACACTTAAACAGTAAAAAGACGCAAGGCAATAACCGCTATCACGACCGCCAAGATAAGCCATGCCGAAAGTACCGGCTTATTGTTTGGGTGCGGGCGTTCAATAAGATCGGCAATTTCCTTGTCCACTCTCTCGTTCGTGAGATTGGTGCGCAAACACTGGAGCAGCTCGGTAAATTCCTCATAATTGTTGGACAGGATATAAAAACCCCTGGTGGTGGTCAAGAGGATATAAACCTTGGCGCTCATGACCACTAAGCCCAGGTGGGTAATATCACCCCAGAGCAGCTCATTTTTTCTCAAAAACTTCCTGATTACGAGGCCCTCATCCCTTAAATTAACCTGGCGGGATGTCACTTCCAATAAAAGGTAAGCCAGGACGACGAAAAGCGCCGTCAGTACCGCTCGCTCCCCGGGAAGGGAAGGCGCCGACCAGGCAAGCGACAACAGGACGAATAGGGCAAGGACTGCCGCGCTCAAAGGGGCCACAATGGCGGACCTGATTTTATGGATCTGTGGCATCTGTCCCTCCGGCCGCTATGGTTCGCTGCGGACGAAAGTACCGCTCTTACCGCCCTTCTTGGAAATCAGCCTTATATCGGTCAGGGTCATCATCCTGTCAACGGCCTTGCACATGTCATAAATTGTCAGAGCGGCCACGCTGACCGCTGCCAGGGCCTCCATCTCCACACCCGTCTGACCAACGTTCTTGGCGGTAGCCACGATATTTATCTCTCCGGCAGCGGCATGGCTGATAAATTGAACGTCTACCGCCGTTAAGGGCAGCGGATGGCATAGGGGAATCAAGTCGCTGGTTTTCTTGGCCGCCATGATACCGGCAATCCTGGCAACGGCCAGGACGTCGCCTTTCGGCACCCCCCCGCTCTCGATCAGCGCAAGGGTGGACGGCTGCATCTTCACTTTCCCTTCGGCTACGGCCTCGCGGACGGTTGTTGCCTTGCTCGTCACATCCACCATTCGCGCCTTGCCGTGCTCATCAATGTGCGTAAGCGGAGACATCATGTTCGGTGTTTTATTCCTGCCTTGACTTTCCGACGTTCCCAGCCCCGTAAACGGGATAAGTCCCGCCAGGCGGGATAAGTGCGTTAACGGGATTGTTTAGTAAACAATCCTTAACTTACTATTGTTGACAAAATTTAAACTGCAAAAATACGCAGAATAAATTTCTAACTTACTAAAGGACCCCTCTTTTAGCTGTGAAGCGGCTGGTTTTACCGAGCCGTTGCATCTCGCCGTAAGTGGCTGGAAGGGGGAATTGCGCTTTCCTAACACAGCCGGCGAAGCCAGTCAAGGCAAACAAAAAATAATTCTAATTTATGAGGCCTTCGTTCAGTAACCAAGGAAAGTGCGCGGGTCCTTTCCTGGCAGGGCCTTACTGTTTTTCTGCCCTGGTCTCGGCCACCAGGCGTTTGCCCGCATCCCGGGCCTCGTCCAGGGCTCCCGGCAGCTTACGGATGTCGCCTTTGGCATCTATTTCCCGAAAAAGGAGTTCGCCCGCATACTCGGCGTTCAGGGCGTCAAAAAAATATTTGGCCGTTAATTTCGCTCCTTCAAATACCCGGGGACCTTTAGTTCCTCCTACCGAAATAAAATATCCCTTCTTTTTCTCAGCTTCCTTGCCCATTGCGGGGTCATTAAGCACATATTTCCTCGCCCAAAGCGCTTGCGAACGGTCGATCAATGCTTTGATCCAGCCGGAAACGCCGTAGAAGAACACGGGTGAAGCCAGCACGATAATATCCGCCGCCAGCAGGCGGGTATAGATCTGCTCCATGTCGTCGGCGATGATGCATCGTCCGTCCAGAAAGCAGGCGAGGCACTCCCGGCAAGGGGTGATGGAATAGTCGCCGATATAAAGACGATCAATCACCGCCCCTTCCATTTCGGCGGCCTTCAGGAATTCATCTAGCAGTATTTCCGTGTTTCCACCGCGGCGAGGCGAACCATACAACGCCAGTATCTTGACATCATTCATTTATCGTCCTTCCTGCCTGTGACTAGTGATTAGTGAAAGGAATTTAGTGCCGGCCGCCAATCACAGATTACAAATCACAGTTTATCTCGTTAAGTCCTTTAAGGCCTCTCAATTCCACTTTCTCCATTCCCTTATGCTGGATCAGGACCTTGAATATTTCCCCCATGCCCCTTTCGGGATCCAAAAGATGCTTCAAGGCAAGCCGAAACTGCAGACCTGCGACTGCGGACAGGTCTTTGGTGGCGGCCGCTGTTGCTTCCAACAAACCCAGCGCCAGGAGAAAGCGGTACTGCGGCGCCAGGCCGGTGAGATGAAGGCCTACCTCCTCTCCTTTCCGGATGAGGGAAGTAAAGTTCACATGTGCTGTTATATCCTGCTTTCCTAAATTTTCATAGGGAGAATCCTTCAGCTCATGCCGAAAAAAGCAACGGAGCGTACCGTCGCGGCGCCAGGGTGCATAAAGCTCGGTTGCCAGGCAGCCGTAATCCATAGTCAGCAGAAAACCCCGTTTTAGACAGCTGGCAACATCTTCCAGCCAGTTCAGCGCCAGTAGATTGATTTCCACCGTCTGGCCTTCGGCAATATCTACTCCCAGTGGGGCAAAATAGCAGCTAAGTGCCGGGTTAGACAGCCCGCCGAGCCTTTCAATAAAGCGCCCTTCCTTCTCATGAACCATGATCTCCTGGAGTTCTCCACCTTCACATCTTACCCTGTGGACCGGGAAGGCATCCACGAGTTCATTGGAAAGGATGCAACCTTCCAGCGAAAGTTCCCCCGTTCGTAATAAATCGGTGGAGACCCAGCGTACCTTGCCCTTGGCGGCCTCCTCAGCCAGCCTATCCTGTTGTTCCCGACGCATTGAGGGCGACAACTCCATGATGGCGTAGTCCAGGCAGCGGTATAACTCGGGGTCATGGTGTTTCAGCCAGTTCAGGATATCCTCACAAAGAAAACCTCGACCACCACCGATTTCCAGAATGGTAAAGGTCGCTTTTCCCAGTATCCGGTGCATCTCGCCAAGCTGTCTGGCCACCATGCCTCCAAAGAGGGGATGTACGCAAGGAGCGGTATAATAATCCCCTTCTTTGCCGATGCAAGCGGCGTCAGAGGTGTAATAGCCATGGACGGGGTGATAGAGGCACCACTCCATGAACCGGGCAAAGGTCACCGGACCTTCGGCCAGAATGCGGGAGATAATGAAAGTTTTTAAATCTTCGGTCATTTAGTATCAAAATTGTTTCGCTGACGGGGAAGTTTCAGGGCATAAAGGAGGGCCCCGACGATGCAGGAAAGTCCACCGATCATCAGAGTCGCAGGGGCGCCGATTATGCCGGCCAGCACCCCGGCCAGCAGACTGCCGAGCGGCATGGCGCCCATAAAAGACATGGCAAAGAAGCTCAGGACGCGGCCCCGCATTTCATCATCCACGAGGGTTTGGAGGATGGTGTTGCTGATGGCGAATTGAAACATCCCGCCATAACCGGCCAACATTATGAAAATGAGCGATACCCAGAGGGTATTAGTCAAGGAAAATAAGATCAGACTGATACCGAAGAGGCCCGCGGCCAGCGGCACGATGCGGCCCATTCGCGCCAGGGACGGCCGGGATGCCAGGTACAGGGCTGCGATCACGGACCCGGCGCCGGAGGCAGCGGTAAGAAAACCGAGGGTATGCGGACCGCCGTGGAAGATATCTTTGGCAAAAACCGGCATCAGCACGCTATAAGGCATACCCACTAAACTCACGAGGAAAATGAGCATAATTATTGAGCGGATCGGCACCGAACCCAGGGTGTAGGATAGGCCGGCCTTTAGTTCCTGGGCAATGTTGGAGATGCTTGCCGGCCGGGGTGGAGTCTCGATCTTCATAATCAAAAGGGTAGCGATGACGGCAAGGTAACTCAGGGCATTCAAGACGAAACATATCCCCTCGCCAACCAGGGCGATCGTAATGCCCGCCAAGGACGGACCGATCAAGCGGGCGCCGTTAAAGAGGGCAGAGTTAAGGGCGATGGCATTCCCCAGATCCTCGCGGTTGTCGATCAGCTCCACGACCAGGGCCTGACGCGCGGGTATGTCGAACGCATTTATCAGGCCTAGGAGCACGCTGAGAACAACTATATGGCCCACGGACACCAGGTCGGCAAGAACGAGCACGGCTAGTACGGCAGCCTGCAACAGGGCCAAAATCTCCACGACGATAAGGATGTGGAAGCGACTCCAGCGGTCGGAAAGCACGCCCGCCAGCGGCGCGAAAATAAAGCCCGGAAAGAGACCGGCAAAGGCGATCAGGCCTAATAAAACAGGCGAACCGGTAAGACGGTAAACGAGCCAGCTCATGGCTACCTGTTGCATCCACGTACCGATGAGGGATATCCCGTTGCCGATATAAAAGAGGCGGAAATTCCTGTAGCCTAAGGTGCGAAAGATCGGCCTCATACTCGGGACTGCAATAGTTGCTTGATTTTGCTGAAGTCTGTTTTCCGTTCGTAAAGCGGCCACTTGTCTTGTGCATAGAGAGGCAGATTTTCTTCGAAGGTGGTCCGCTCTTCGTTCCGGTAAATAATCCCCAAAGGAAATGGTGATTCTTCCAGCGCCTTAGCAAAGGCCGCCTGTCTGTCGGCAGGATTGTAATCATCCCCGACATAATAGGAGTTGTCTTTGAACCACTTAAAGGTATTGACCTTATTAAAAGAGATACAGGGCTGGAAAATATCCACGAGAGCAAAGCCGCGGTGGAGAATGGCTTTCTTGAAAAGTTCCTTGGACTGCTCCATATCGGCGGCCAAAGCGCGGGCGATAAAGGGGACGTCGAGTGCCACGCCGAGTGCCAGGGGGTTCAGAGGCTTTTCGAATACTCCGTTTACCTGCACCGGGGTTACCATGCCTTCCCTGCTGGTGGGTGAAGCCTGGCCTTTGGTGAGGCCATATACCATGTTATCATGCACCAGGAGGGTGAGATCGGGATTCCGGCGCGTGGCGTGCAATAAATGATTGCCTCCTTCGCCATACATATCGCCATCGCCCCCCACCACTATGACCTTTAATTCCGGATTGCAGGCCTTGATCGCCGTAGCCACAGGCAGAGACCGGCCATGCAGTCCATTGAAAAAACTGGTGTTGATATATTGAGGCAGCTTGGCGGCCTGGCCGATGCCGGAAACCAGGACCACTTTTTCCCGGGGCAAACCGAGCTCTGCCAATGCTGCCAGCAGAGACTTACGAATGGCAAAGTTGCCGCAACCGGGACACCAGGCCGTTTCGACCTGGTGGGGGAAATCAAATTGATTTTGAGCCATGGCAGAACTCCTGATCACTAATCACAATGTGCACTTATTTCCCGGACCAGTTCCTCAACAGAAAAAGGCAGGCCGTTGTATTTTAAAATACTCTCGGTCCGGCAGTCCATGGTCAGTTTGAGCAACTGGGCGAACTGGCCGGTGGCATTGTTCTCGACGACGATGATTTTCTTGGCCTGAGCCAAATAGCGCGCCGTATCCTTCGCCAGGGGGTAAAGCCAGGAGAAGTGCAGGTGTGCCAGCTTGCCGTTCCCCATTCTGTCCAGGGCCTCGGCCAGGGCAGGGTAGGTGGAACCCCAGCCGATCACCAGCGTCTCAAAGTCCGGAGGGCCTGTCAGCAGGGGCGGCAGAATGTCATTTATCATGGCTGCCGCCTTGCTCAACCTCTTTTCCACCATCTGCCTGCGGATTTCCCTATCTTCGGTGATATACCCGCCTTCATCGTGTTCGTCGCTGTCCACACAAACCATTCCGGGACCAAAACCGGGGATGCCCCGCGGAGAGATGCCGGAAGCAGTAAAACTGTAGCGCTGATAATCTTCCGTCGTTGCGATAAAGTGTTTCTCCACCTGCAGGTTACCCATTTCCCAGCAGGGCGCATTGTAATAGGTATCCACCAGATACTGATCGGTGAGAATAAAGACCGGCACCTGGTACTTATCAGCCAGATTAAAGGCCCCTTGGGAAAGGTAAAAGGCCTCTTCAATATTTCCGGGGGCCAGGATGATCCTGGGGAAGGCCCCGTGTCCGGCGTAGAGAGCGAGGGACAGATCCCCCTGCTCCGTGCGGGTGGGCAGTCCCGTTGCGGGCCCAGGCCGCTGTCCGAGGTGTATCACCAGCGGCGATTCAATCATGCCGGCGAGGCTCAACCCTTCCATCATCAAGGCAAATCCGCCCCCGGAAGTGGTAACCATGGCGCGGGCGCCAGCGTACCAGGCGCCGATGGCCATGTTGACCACCCCTATCTCATCCTCGACCTGTTCGACGATCACCTCGAACTGTTGGGAAAAAGCAGCCATGGCATTCAAAACGGAAGTCGACGGAGACATGGGGTAGGCACAAAGGTAGTTGCAGCCGCCGGCCAGCGCTCCGAAGGCCACGGCTTCACCGCCGGTAATTAATATTTCCCCGGTGACCCCTGGATCGCCCACCAACTCGATGACAAGGCTCGCAGCCAGGCCGGCGCCAATATCGAACCCTTTTTGTACCGCCGCCAGATTATTGTTCCTGATCTCCTCATCCTTCCCGCTGAAATGGCGCTCGATAAATTGTCCGCATTTTTCGCGGTCGATCTTCAGCAGGCCGGCTATCGTACCTACGGCCAGAATATTGGCATAGACGCTGTTTCCCATTTCATTTGCCAGTTTCAGGAAAGGAACATTGATCATGGGGTGATAATCGATCGTCGACTGGTCGCCGATGACCACCGTCTCATCAGTCAAACGCTGCTTCAAGTGGGGGATCGCCTTCCGGTGGAGCGGGATAAGAAGGTCGATCTTTTCCCGCAGGGCGCACACCCGCCGGGAGGCTATCCGGAGCGTTGTGGAATTCATCCCCCCTCGGACCCGGGACATATATTCCTTCGTGGCATAAACATGATAGCCGTTATTTTTCAACAAACTGGCCAGGAGTACTTCGATGGTTTGGAGGCCCTGCCCGGCTTCGCCGGCCAGTACGATGGTCAGATCATCCTTGAATATAGTCATGGCCGATTTCCTTTGTGAATTTAGTCTTTACTTTTACCATAGAATTTTCAGGTTTTCACGTAATAAGAACACCGGCAACGGTGGATGACAAATTAAGTAATTAAAGACTTGATTGAATTTTTAATTTATATCATTTAAGGTCTTTGCCGAACCGTCAGTTGTTGACATGGTTTTACATTATGCTATAAGGTTCACATAAGACAAGACCGTAAATTAGGATGGAAGAGTGGAAGCTGGCAGATCGGAGGGAGAAAGCGGAGAACGGAATGCTTGACCAAATAAAGAATAAAGAAATCAATGTGCTTGAAGAGCAACTGCTTATTCGCAAGGCCTTGCAGGATATCACCAACCGTATTCATGCGGCCCAAAACATCAAACAGATCCTGGTGGATCTGAAGGATGGCATACTCAGTCTCTTCAACGCCTGCTCCGCTACTATCTATGTGGTGGACAAGCCGCGCAACGAAATCTATTCCATGTTCCTGGCGGGAACCCAGGTAAGAGAAATAAGGGTACCGATCAGCAACAAGAGTATTGCTGGATTCGTAGCCAATACAGGGAAAATAGTCAATATTGCCGATGCTTATAACAAGAATGAGTTGCAGAGCATCAATAAGGAATTGGCCTTCGATGCCAGCTGGGATAAAAAAACCGGCTTTAAAACCAGCCAGATATTGGCGGCGCCGATCTTTCATAACAACAATCTCATGGGCGTCATCCAAATAATCAATAAAAAAGGGGGAAACGGCGATAAATTTTCCGAAGAGGAACAGGGTTTTCTCCAGGAGATCGCCGAGGTGCTGGGGGTAGCCTTTTATAATCAAGAACGGTACACCCGGCGGCGGAAAACGAGGTTCGATTGGCTGGTTTCCCGGGACCTGCTTAAAGAGGAAGAGCTGGAGAACGCTTGGGAAGAGTCCCGGGAAGCCAAAGAGCCCATAGAAGCTTTTCTGATGAAAAAGTACAAGATCTCCCGGGAGGACATGGGCAAGTCCTTTGAAGCCTTCTTTCGCTGTAAATATTTTGAGTTCAACGACAAAATACCCATCCCGGCCGATCTCTTAAAAAATCTGAAAAAAGAATATTTGCAGCGGGAGTTATGGGTTCCCATCGGCAAGCCGGATGGCGTGATACAGATAATTGTCGATGACCCCAACAACATCCTGAAGCGGGATATGATCGAAAGCCTTCTCAAGACGAAGAACGTTCGGTATGACGTGGCTTTTCCCGAAGATATAAAAAAATTCGTCAATTTCTTCTATCAGTCAGGTGAGGAGGAGTCCTCGATCAATGATATTCTCGGCAAGCTGGACGTCGAGGAAGAAGCGCAGGACGAGGACGAGGATATCGTCACTGAATCGGACAGCGTTATCATGCAGCTGGTGAACAAGATCATCAACGATGCTTACCTGCGGCGTGCCTCTGATATTCATGTGGAACCGAATATCGGCAAGAAAAATGTCGAGGTGCGTTTTCGTGTTGACGGCGATTGCGGTCTTTACCAAACCGTACCCTACAGTTACCGGGCGGCCCTTGTCTCCCGCATCAAGATCATGTCCAATCTCGACATTACGGTCCGTCGCATCCCTCAGGACGGCAAAATAAAATTCCGCCGGTCAGGAGGCGATGAAATCGAACTGCGCGTGGCCACTATTCCCACCCAGGGCGGCGTTGAAGATGTGGTCATGCGTATCCTCGCTAAAGGGGAAACATTGCCCCTGGAGGCCATGGGCATGTCGCCAAGGAATTACAAAGAGTTGCTGAATATATTGGGAAAACCTTACGGGATGATCCTGGTCGTCGGTCCTACCGGTTCCGGTAAGACCACGACCTTGCACGCCGCCCTGCACCATATCAACAAGCCGGACCGAAAGATCTGGACGGCGGAAGACCCCGTCGAAATTACCCAATACGGCCTGCGGCAGGTCCAAGTGCAACCGAAGATTGGTTTTGATTTTGCTGCGGCCATGCGCGCCTTTCTCCGTGCCGATCCGGACGTCATCATGGTGGGGGAAATGAGGGACTTCGAAACGGCCAAAACGGGCGTCGAGGCCTCTCTTACGGGGCATCTTGTTTTCAGTACGCTGCATACCAACAGCGCGCCGGAAACCATCACGCGGTTATTGGACATGGGCATCGATCCCCTGAACTTCGCCGACGCCCTGCTGGGCATCCTGGCGCAGAGACTGGTGCGGACACTATGCAAGAATTGCAAGGAAGCCTATCATCCTACGCTGGAGGAATATGAAGAGATTGTCGAGAGCTATGGTCCGGAGCTTTTCAGTAAGCAGAATATCCCCTATACCGATGCTCTGACCCTCCATAGGCCGAAAGGCTGCGACGTCTGCGATAAATCCGGTTACAAGGGAAGAATGGGCATCCACGAACTCTTGGCCGGCACCGACGAAATAAAAAGACTGATCCAGAAGCATGCGACCGTCGAAGAAATGCGCGACCTGTCCATTGAACAGGGTATGACCACCCTCCTGCAGGATGGTATCATGAAGGCATTTCAGGGTATAACGGATTTCAAACAGGTGCGCCGCGTGTGCATCAAATAGCCGCCGGGCTTCTGTTCGCCTCCCCTATCCAATCATGACATCTCTCACATTAGGTATTAGGGCCTGTCAAAAAATGATCAGAATTCACGTTGTACTCTCTTGCAGGCGATTATCCCGTTTATCGGCGCTCGGGGAAAGCAATTGGATGGGTCAAAGCGGATGACGGCGCAGGCAGAGGAAAACCTGGGGCGGCTGATGGAGATTGTTGCCCGGTTGAGATCGCCGGAGGGATGCCCCTGGGACCGGGAGCAAAGCCAGAGAGATATTGCCCGCTATCTGCTGGAGGAGGCCTATGAGGTGGTTGATGCCATCGCCAGCGGTTCACCGGCGGCCCTGCGGGAAGAATTGGGGGATCTCCTTTTTCAAATTGTTTTCCTCGCCCGTTTGGCGGAGGAGGAGGGGGATTTCGATCTGGCTGGCGTCGCGGCTGGGATAGAAGAAAAAATGATCCGCCGTCACCCGCACGTATTTGGCGATCGAGCGGTGAAAAGTGTGGCTGCGGTTAAGGAGAACTGGGAAGACATTAAGAAAAAGGAAGGGAAGGTGGGTGCTACCTGCGGAGAACAGATGGCGGGTGTGATTAAAGCCCTTCCCGCGTTGAGCAGGGCGGAAAAAATTACCAAAGTGGCCTCCCGGGTAGGATTTGACTTCGCCAGTGGGACAGATTGCCTGCAAAAGGTGGAAGAGGAACTGACGGAATTGAAAGGGGCGCTCCGGGACCGCAGCCGGGAACAGGTAGCGGAGGAAATTGGCGACCTGATCTTTTCGCTCGTTAATCTCAGCCGTTTGCTGGAAGTGGATGCCGAGGCTTCGTTGCGCGCCGCCACCGATAAATTTGTCCGGCGGTTTGCCTATGTTGAGGAGGAGTTGCGCAAAAGGGGTAAAAAACCGGTCGAAGTTCCGCTGGAGGAGATGGACCGCCTGTGGGAAGAAGCAAAATTGAGAAGGGAACTGCCTTAGTTGAAATATTTCCTTTGTGTTTTAGGAATGGTCTTGATCTTAGAAGGGCTCCCTTATTTTACTATTCCTGATAAAGTCAAAGCCTATCTGAAGAAAATCCTGGACATACCGGATTCTATCCTGAGGATAATGGGCCTCACAGTCATGCTTATGGGACTCATCTTGCTCTATCTGGGAAGAAGGCAGTGATTTGTGATCAGTAAACAGGAAATCACTATTAGAAGTTACTTATTATAACTCACAAGTATGACTATGAAACTAACGGATTTTGACTACGACCTGCCGGAGGCCCTGATTGCCCAGGAACCGGCGTCGGCGCGGGATCAGTCGCGACTGATGATCGTCGACCGACGAAGCGGACGCATCGGGCATACCATTTTCCAGACTTTTCACCAGTATCTGCAAGGGGGAGACGTCCTGGTCGTTAACAATTCGCGCGTCATCCCGGCCCGACTGACGGGAAGGAAAGCGACGGGCGGCGGGGTTGAAGTGTTGCTTCTGGCGCGTAAAGTCGCAAGGACTTCGCGGCAAGAGACCTGGGAGGCGTTGTTAAAGCCGGCCAAAAATGTTCGGCCCGGCACGAGTTTATGGTTTGCCGAGGGTTGCGAGGCCATGGTCAGGGAACGGATCAGTGAAAAAAAATGGCTCCTAGATTTTTCGGTTGTCCCGTCCTTTGATGAATTCATTGAACAGTGGGGCGTCCCGCCTCTACCGCCGTACATAAAACGTAAAAAAGATCAAGTTAGATCGGCCGCGGACCGGGAAAGGTATCAGACCATATATGCCCACGTTCCCGGCTCGGTCGCTGCTCCCACTGCCGGTCTCCATTTCTCTCCTGAGGTATTGAATGAGGTGGCAGGCAGCAGTGTGCCCATTGCCGGGATAACGCTGCATGTGGGGTACGGCACTTTCAGTCCGGTGGTGGAAGAGGAACTGGAAAATCATCGCATGGAAAAGGAAATGTACGAAATCAGCGATGAAGCGGCGAGAATTATCAATGAAGGGAAGCGGGTTGTAGCTGTGGGCAGCACATCAGCGCGGACGCTGGAAACATCGGCGGATGAGGCGGGAAAGGTGAAAGCTGGCCGGGCCTCGACTGGTCTTTTTATTTATCCCGGTTACCGTTTCAAAAGGGTGAATGCCCTGCTGACTAATTTCCATCTGCCCAAGTCCACGCTTTATCTGCTGGTCTGTTCTTTTGCTGGAACGGAGCTGGTGAGGGAGGCCTATCGTCAGGCGATAGAGGAACGTTATCGTTTTTACAGTTATGGGGACTGCATGCTGATATTATGACGGGCCAATGGAATTCCAATTAATTAAGCAAGACCCCCTTACCGGGGCACGCCTGGGCAAAATCAGTACGCTCCATGGCCAGGTGGAAACACCGGCCTTCATGCCCGTCGGCACATTGGGCACGGTGAAAGCCTTGTTGCCGGAAATGCTGCAGGAGGCAGGCGTGGAGATGATCCTGAGCAATACCTACCATCTCTACCTGAGGCCGGGCCATGAACTGATCCGTGATTTCGGGGGGCTGCACCGCTTTATGCAGTGGCCCGGTCCGATCTTGACGGACAGCGGCGGTTTCCAGATCTACAGCCTTGCTCCCCTCAGAAAAATTACGCCGGAGGGAGTAATCTTTCGTTCCCATATTGATGGCCGAGAACACTTTATTAGTCCGCAACTGGCCGTGGAGATCCAGGAAGCCCTCGGTTCAGACATCATGATGTGCTTCGATGAATGCCCCCCTTACCCGACGACCTTTGCCGCGGCCGAGAAATCCCTGGCCCTGACGACGACCTGGGCGCGTATCTGCCGCCAGGCCCGCCGAGGTGATCATCAGGCGCTTTTTGGCATTGTGCAGGGCAGCAGCTACCCCGCCTTGCGGCGACGGGCAGTGGAGGAACTGGTTGATATCGGGTTTGACGGTTATGCCCTGGGGGGGTTAAGCGTCGGTGAGCCGAAAGACCTGATGTATGATCTGGTCCAGCAAACTGCGCCTTTGCTTCCGGAGCGGAGCCCCCGCTATCTGATGGGGGTGGGAACCCGTGATGATATCCTTTACTGCGTCGGCCAGGGGATAGATATGTTTGACTGCGTTATACCCACCCGCTCAGCGCGCCACGGATTGTTATTTACAAATGAAGAAAAGGTTGTTATAAGGAACGCCCGTTACCGGCATGATGAAGGTCCCGTTGACCGCAACTGCGATTGTTATACCTGTCGCAAGTACTCGCGGGCCTATCTGAGGCACCTGTTTACTGCCAAAGAGATCCTGGCCATGATCTTGGGAACCATCCACAACGTTAGGTACTACATGCGTCTGATGGAAAATATCAGGGCCGCGATAGCCGGAGACCGTTATGGGGAATTCACAAGAGAATTATTATCACAAGAGAAATGAAGGCTGAATAAACGAGAGGGCCCGGCAGCCAAAAGAATAAGGGATGAAGGAGGATTGAAAATTGACTGATATTGCATATGCCATGGGCGCCCCCGGCGGAGGCGGACCTGGAGCAGGGGGAGCGGACCCGAGCTTTTTCATCATGATGGCGGTCCTGTTTGCCATATTCTATTTTTTGATCATCAGACCGCAGCAGAAGAAACAAAAAGAGCTCAAGGAAATGATGGCCAGTCTTAATTACGGTGATGTCGTGCTAACCTCAGGGGGATTGCAGGGAAAAATTACCGGCCTCACTGATACGGTGGTAACCTTGGAGGTGGCAGACAAGGTGCGGGTAAAGGTTTCGCGAAGCTTCATCGTTTCGGTCCTGCAAAAGGCGCCGAAAGATAAGGAATAGGTCGCCGGAAGGCGAAGAAGCATGGCAATGTGACAAGCGGAAAAATATTTTCATGTTGCCGTCCAGAATAAAGGGGTAGGGTATGTTCAAAACTATTAAATTCCGGGCCGCTTTGGCCGCGGTTGTATGCCTGGTGGCGCTCTTCTACCTGTTGCCTTCCTTGACGGATAATCTTCCGTTTTTTTGGACTAAAGATAAGATCCATCTGGGCCTGGACCTGCAAGGCGGAACGCACCTGGTTCTGGAGGTGGACACCAAGAAAGCCTTAGAAGGTTCACTGGAAAGAATGGCCAATAATATCAGGGAAAAGTTGATGGAAAATAAGGTCCGCTTCCGCAGCCTGGAGCGTAAGAACAGCAATATCTCCATAGAGATACAGGAGGGGGTGCCGGTCAGTTCCCTGGAGAACATCATTAAGGAGCATTTCCCCGATCTGGAGATTACCTCTTCGGAAATCACCGGCGGCAAAGGAATAGTGGTCTTGAGTTACCTGGGCAAACGGGCCGTTGAACTCAAGAAACTGGCAGTGGAGCAGAGCGTGGAAACGATCCGCAACCGCATCGATCAGTTCGGTGTTTCGGAACCGGAAATTATTCCCGAAGGCGCCGATCGGATCATTGTTCAGCTGCCCGGGGTCAAGGACGTGGCCCGGGCCAAGAACCTGATCGGTAAGACGGCACTCCTGGAATTCAAGCTTGTGGACGATGAGCACAGCTTGGATGAGGCCCTGAAAGGGAATGTACCCGAGGACGATATCGTAATGTATGGGTTTGGCCCCGACAAGGAAACGGCCAGGAAAGCCAGCGTTCCCTATCTGATTAAAAACAAATCTCTGCTGACGGGGGAATCAATTGAAACAGCCCAGGTGAAGATCAGCGACCGGTTCGGTGAATCCTATGTATCATTGACCTTTAATTCACAGGGCGCCACTGATTTTGAACGTATTACGGGAGATAACGTGAAGAAACGTCTGGCCATTATTTTGGATGGTACGGTACACTCCGCTCCGGTGATTCAGGAGAAGATCTCCGGCGGTCAGGCGCAGATTACAGGCTCTTTTACCATGGACGAGGCCAAGGACCTGGCTATCGTTCTCCGGGCAGGCGCTCTTCCGGCCCCGGTGAGCATTCTGGAGGAAAGAACGGTGGGACCGTCACTCGGGCAGGACTCCATTACGAAAGGCATCTGGTCGACCATTATCGGCGGCCTGCTGGTCGTTGTCTTCATGGTGGCATACTACAGGCTGTCGGGCCTTGTGGCTAATGCGGCGCTCCTGCTGAATATCGTCATTCTGCTCGGGGTGATGGCTGCCTTCCGCGCCACGCTCACGCTGCCAGGCATTGCCGGCATCGTGCTCACCATCGGTATGGCGGTCGATGCCAACGTCCTCATCTTTGAAAGGATCCGGGAAGAATTGCGGGCTGGAAAAACTGCCCGGGCGGCCATCGAGGCGGGTTACGCCAAGGCCTTTTCGGCGATCCTGGACTCCAATGTCACCACCCTGATCGCCGCCCTCTTCCTGTTTCAGTTCGGAACGGGACCGGTGAAGGGATTTGCCGTAACGCTCACGATCGGACTCGTCGCGAGTATGTTTACTGCTATCTACGTAACCAGGATCGTCTTTGATTATTTTGTCCTGAACAAGAAAATCCAGACGTTGAGTGTCTAACAGATCAACGGGAAGAAACGGGCGGTTACCGAGGAGACCAGCATGGAAATCATTAAGCCATCAATAAACGTTAATTTCGTGGGCAGCATGAAGATTGCCTTTACCATATCCTTTATCCTCATTGTTATCAGTATCGCTTCCATAGTTTGGCACGGCGGTTTAAACCTGGGTATCGATTTTGCCGGGGGCACCATCGTGCAGGTGAAATTCCAAAAGGCCACGCCCACGGAAGCGATCAGGAGTGCCCTGAAGCCCATCCGGCTAGAGAACAGCATTATCCAGCAGTTCAACCCCCAGGAAGTCGTCATCCGCACCGCCGAATCGACATCCGATCTCAAAGGCCTGTCCGCTAAAATCGAAGAGGCGCTGAGCAACGTGTACGGAAAAGGGAGTTTCGAGGTACGGCGCGTTGAAGTTGTCGGTCCGAAAGTCGGCAAGGACCTCACCACCAAGGCGATACTGGCTATTGTCTTTTCCTGGGTCGCCATGCTGATCTACATTGCCTGGCGGTTCGAGTTCCGCTACGGCGTGGGGGGCATCGCCGCCCTCGTCCACGACATCATCATCACCGTAGGAGCGTTGTCGCTGTTCAACAAGGAAATTACCTTGACGATCATCGCTGCCCTGCTGACCATCGTCGGTTATTCCATCAATGACACTATCGTCATCTACGACCGGATCAGGGAAAACATGAGGAAGGGTCTCAAGAAAGACCTGGGCGAGGTCATGAACATCAGCATCAATGAAACACTCGGCCGCACCATCTTGACATCCTTGACGGTCTTTACGGTCCTGGTAATCCTGTTCCTGCTGGGCGGCGACGTGATCCATGATTTCGCCTTTGCCATGCTTGTCGGCGTGATATCAGGCGTGTATTCCACTGTTTACATAGCCAGCCCAATGGTGCTGGCCTGGGAAAAATTCCGTCCTTCCAAAATGAGGAGAAAATAATTGTGGCCCCGCTGGAATTGGCTGGCTTGACAATTTTTATCCTGCTGCTTTTCACCGGTATTTACGCGACGATCATCGGTCTGCCGGGCACAGTATTGATTCTCGGCGATGCATTTATTTACGCCCTGGCGACGGGGTTCAACAAAATCGGCTTCAAGGCGATCGTCCTGCTGGCGATTATGGCACTGGCTGCTGAAGCATTCGGCGCCACTATGGAAATGACAAGCAAACTGCGATTGACGCCGTCGTGGAAAGGTTTCGTAGCCTCCCTGGCCGGTGGCCTCACCGGTGCCCTTTGCCTGACGCCTCTGCTTCTGGGATTGGGTACCTTGATGGGGGTTTTTCTGGGCGGCTTTGCCGGCTTCTTCCTCCAGGAATTGTTCCGGCAAAGCCGGATGAAGCCCGCCCTCCGGGCTTCATCCGGAGCTATTCTCACCTCGGCGGCAGGCATTTTTACGAAGGGCTCCCTGGCCCTGACCATGACCATAGTTACGCTTAATTATATCTATTCCTAACGAGTCAAAAGGTATTAATTCCAGATGGATGTTAAATCTAAATTACGTGAATACGTGGAGGCCATCATCATCGCGGTGGTGATCGCTTTTTTTATCCGGACTTTTATTATTCAGGCCTTCAAGATTCCTTCTGGCTCCATGAAACCGACCTTGCAGATTGGTGATCATATCCTGGTAACCAAATTCATTTACGGGGTTAAGATACCTGTTCTCCAGAAAACTCTTATTCCCATCAGTGATCCCAAACGGGGAGACATTGTGGTCTTTATCTACCCTGAAGACCGTTCCAAGGACTTTATTAAACGCGTCATCGGCGTCGCCGGCGACACGGTGCAAATCAGGAATAAGAAGATTTATCTTAACGGTTTGCCCTATAATGACAATCACGGTGTCTATACCGACGATATGATAATCCCCGGCGCTGCTCAGCCGCGCGATAATTTTGGGCCCGTTACGGTGCCGCCGGAGAACTACTTCGTTATGGGAGACAACCGGGATCAAAGTTACGACAGCCGATTCTGGGGGTTTGTGGATCGGCGTGATATTCTGGGCAAGGCCTTTATCATTTACTGGTCATGGAATCAGGAAGCATTCAACGTCCGCTGGAGCAGGTTGGGACAGGTCCTCCAATAGAACCAAATTACATCAAGGAGGTACGGAGATGGACTGGGGAATGAAGAACCGGTTGGCGCAGCTCATCCAGCCGGACGGTCATTGTTTTTTCCTGCCTATCGATCATGGCTATTTTCAGGGGCCCACATCCTGCCTGGAAAGGCCGGGAGAAACAATAAGGCCGCTTTTACCTTATTGTGACGCCCTGTTTGTCACCAGGGGCGTGTTGCGCGCCGCCGTGGACCCGGAAATCAACAAGCCTGTCATCCTCCGGGTATCGGGAGGGACGAGTGTGATCGGCAGGGATCTGGCCGACGAACAGATTACGACTTCCATCGAAGAGATACTGCGGCTGAATGCCGCTGCGGTGGGCGTGTCCGTTTTTGTCGGCAGCGACTTTGAGCGCCAATCGCTGATCAATCTGGCCAGCCTGGTGAATCAGTGCGAAAACTACGGCATACCGGTGATGGCTGTAACGGCAGTGGGCAAGGAGTTGGAAAAGAGGGATGCCCGCTACCTGGCCCTCAGTTGCCGCATTGCCGCCGAACTGGGGGCCCGCGTAGTAAAGACCTATTGGTGCCAAAACTTCGAAAAAGTTGTCAACGGCTGCCCTGTACCTGTGGTGATGGCGGGCGGACCAAAATGTGAAACGGAGAGGGAAGTCCTGGAGTTTGTTCACGACGGCATGCAGCGGGGTGCCATTGGCCTCAATCTGGGAAGAAACGTCTGGCAGCACTCCTATCCCGTGGCTATGATCGGGGCGTTAAGGGCCATCATCCACGAGCAGGCCACCGTTTCCCAGGCCTGCGACCTTTTCAGGAGTCTTAAGGAACGGTAATCTATTGACAAAATGCCACTTTTCACGCTGCTCGGCGTGAAAGAAGGAGGGCGAGAAGGATGTTTATCCAGATTGCGGAAGGAATTATCGTCAATTTTCTTAACGCGGATATTGTCAATTTTTATCCGGCCGAGAACGAAAACATCATCAGGATGATTTTTCCCTCGCGGATGGTACTGGAAATGAAGTACAGCAGCAAAGAGGAAAGCGAAAAGGTTATCAATGCTGTTTTAAGCGCCATAGAGGAGGGGAGGCATACCTTCAGCCTTTTGAAAGAGAATATGGAGCCGGATTCCGTCCAATTCAACAGCCTGGCGGTAAAGGTGTAAGGCCCGGTCAGGAAATGCCGCTCACCCGGCCGTTTTTCAGCGGTTCTTACCGGGTGAACGGGATAGCATTAAAATTCCCCGTCTCTTGCGAGAGAATAAAGGATGCGCGTAGCCGTATATTACAGCAATAATGATGTACGTCTGGAGGACAGGGCAGTGCCGGAAATCGGTGCGGGCGAACTTCTGGTCAAGGTTCTGGCCAGCGGAATATGCGGCAGCGATGTCCTGGAGTGGTACCGCAAGCCTAAGGCGCCTCTGGTGCTGGGACATGAAATTGCAGGTGTTGTTGAGGCATTGGGCGCGGGTGCGGGGTGTTTTAGGAAAGGTGATCGGGTTTTTGTCTCCCATCATGTGCCCTGCAATACCTGTTATCATTGTCTGAACGATCATCACACCGCCTGCGAAACCCTCCACGGGACCAACTATGACCCCGGCGGTTTTTCCGAATACATCCGCGTGCCCGCCTTAAATGTGGACCGGGGCGTGTTCATTCTGCCGGAAGGCGTATCTTATGAGGAGGGGGCATTCATCGAGCCGTTGGCCTGCGTCGTGCGTGGTCAGCGGCTGGCGGCATTGCAACCGGCGCAGACGGTGCTCATCCTGGGAAGCGGTATCTCCGGTCTCCTGCATCTGATGCTGGCCCGGGCCTGCGGTGTTGGGCGGATCATTGTCACGGACTTGAGCGACTATCGCCTGAACCTGGCGACTCAATTGGGCGCCGGCCTCGCGCTGCACGCCGGGGAAGACGTTCCCGCGCGTCTCCGCGCTGCGACCGGCGGCCGGCTGGCCGATCTGGTGGTGGTCTGTACGGGAGCACCCGCGGCCTTCCGGCAGGCCCTGGTTTCCGTGGAGCGCGGGGGGACGATCCTCTGTTTTGCCACAACGGAACCGGGGGTTGACCTTCCTGTTCCCCTGAACGAGTTCTGGCGAAACGAGATCAAGTTGATGCCGTCCTATGGAAACGCGCCCCGGGATGCCCTGGTAGCCATCGAGTTAATCAGGAGCCGGCGGGTCGCGGTGCACGGGATGATCACCCATCGCTTGCCCCTGGAAGAGACGGGCCGGGGTTTCGCCCTGGTTGCGGAAAGCGGCGCCTCCATGAAGGTCATCATCGAACCGCAGGGTTCGCCTGACTGAAGGCCTTCATCCTGATTCATGACACCATCAGATCCTCTTTCTCCATGTCCTCGTCTCTCCCAGCGATTTCGTGGTCTTGCGTTCTGAGCGCTTGGGCGCCGCATCGGTTCGCTCTCCACCCGAGGCCGGCGGCCAGGACTTTTCCCTGTCAGTCCGGTATTCCCTCTTAACGGGCGAGCGGCCCTCAGTCCTGTCGGTACGGTATTCCCGTTTTGCCGGTGGTCGGCCCTCTGGCCGTTCGGTCCGGTATTCCCTCTTTGCCGGCCAGTGTTTTTCCTCCGGCGACCACTTTACTTCCCGCTCCGGCCGCCTTCTCTCTCCCTCTCCTTCCCAACGGGACGGATGGGGGTGATCTGCGGGGGGGAGCGCTCGGGCGGGCGGCGCGGGGGTGGCTTTTTTATACTCCCCATCCACGGTAATGGCAATCCCCCCCCGCAGGTTGAACGCGGCGCTTACTTTGCACCAGCGCGGCTCCAGTACTTGCACCAGGTCATCCAGGATTGTGTTGGCTACGTGTTCGTGAAAAGCCCCTTCGTTGCGGTAAGACCAAAGGTACAGCTTCAGAGATTTAGACTCCAGGATAGACTTAGCCGGTATGTACTGAATGGTGATTTTGGCAAAGTCTGGCTGCCCCGTCAGCGGACAGAGGCAGGTAAACTCGTCGCTCGTGAGGGTTACGGTGTAATCGCGCGACTGGTGATGGTTGGGGAAGACTTCCAGCTTTTTTGAAGGCTTTGCGTCTTTCCCCAACAGGGTTAGGCCTTCCAAATCCGACTCATGAGTAATTTCCGTCATTTCAATTTTCCTCTGTTAGATGTCCATACTTCTTAAATTCCTGCGTCCCCCAGCTCCAAACTGGTCTTTGCTCATATTTTGGGCTGCCATTTTCCAACGGGGGAAGTAAGGTGTGGTCCTTTTTCTTCGAAGTGAGCAAGCCAAGCCGTCAGGGGAAATCCTGCAGCAACCTTTCCATCAGGGGTTGGGGTTCATTTTTCAGTGTGTCCTCGAGAATTTTGGTCTTTTCCAAGGCTTCGGCACTCCTGGTTCCTAAATCGATGATCTGGGGGGTGATCAGGACGATCAACTCTTTTTTGCCGATGCCCTCGCGCAACTGCCCGAAGAGGAGTCCCAGTCCGGGGAGGCTGCCGAGACAAGGGACCATGTTGCGCGTCCCGGTCTTGGTATCCTCGATGAGGCCACCGATGAAAATGGTTTGGCCGTTTTTCGCCACCAGCGAGGTGCTGACGGTGGTGGTTTGCTGGTTAGGAGTTCCTGCTGTGTCGAAGGTGACGGAATTGATCTGGGGTTTCACGTCAAGGAGGATATGGCCCTGATCGTCGATAAAGGGAGTGATGTCCAGGATGGTGCCGGTATCCAAAAAAGAGATGTTTTCCGTTGTTCCCGTAGGCGTGAAGGTATTGGTCTTGTAGCCCTGCCGGCCGCCGACCTGGACCCGCGACGGCTTGCCGTGGAGCGCCAGAATTTTGGGTGTGGATAAGGTGTTAACCTGCGTCTTGGTCTGCAATGCCTCCAGGGCGGCGGTGAACTGGTTCCTTGAGCCTGCGGCGGTGAGCAGATTGGCCGTCAGGCCGGGGCCTCCGGAGACAAAGCCTGTTGTGCCCAGGGTCAAATCGCCAAAAACTTTTTGCCAGTCCACCCCCATCGACATGTCGTCAGTCAGGTTGACCTGCATGATCCGGGCCTCGATGAGCACCTGCCTGGGCGCCACATCCCAGCCCCGGATAATCTTCTCGATCTTGGCAATATTCTCCGGCGTATCCTCGATAATGATCGTCTTGGAAAGCTCGTGGATGCGAACAGTTCTTATCCCCGGGATAGCAGTGAGGATTTCCTGCACCTTGTCGATGGCTGAGAATTTCAACTGGAATACCCGCACTTCCAGCCTTCCTGCCTGCGGGTCAGGGACCGTCTTCGGCTTGTAAACATAATACAGGTCATCATGTTTTTGGAAGGTGCTGCCACCGGCCATAACGATGGCCCGGAGGGCGTCGTCCAGGGTGAGATTGTTAAGATGAACGGTGATCTTGCCGGTGACCTCGGGCGCAATAATCACATTGATATTTTGCTCCTTGGCCATGGTCGACAAGACCTGGCGGATGTCGTAGTCCTGGAAATTGTAGATAACCATGGTCTGACCGTTCAGCGAGCGGACAGGGGGTGTCTTGATGATGCCTGTCTCCGACTGGGGATCGCGGACCTCCTTCGGCTTGTAGACATGAAAGGTGTCATCCTGCTTCCGATAGCTGAAGCCGCCGGCCATGGTTATGGCCCGGATTGCCTCCTCTATCGTGAGCTGATAGAGGGAAACGGTTATCTTGCCGGTGACCTCGGGAGACATGATCATATTGATGTCCTGGTCCTGAGCCAGGGCAGACAAGGCCTGGCGGATGTCCTGATCCTGAAAGTTGTAACTGCGCCGCAGGGGCGTCTTTTTCTCCTTGCTGGCGGCAGCCGCAGGTGAGGGAGCGGTGGTGCCTGTTCCGTCTTTTTGCGTCAGGGGCTGCCCGGACGCAGTATCCTGAGCAGGGGCAAGCTCCACCGCCCCGGCACTGACCAACAACAGAAGCCACAGAAAAAGGGCGCCGTTAATTCCTTTCCATCGGGTAACCAATAGTGCCTTATCCGGAGTTTCCGGATGGACATCGGTTCGGAAACTCCCCGCGCAGCGCCTTCTTAAAGGCCAAATCATATGTTTCTATCTCCCTGAATCAGTTATCATATTCTCTTTGCTCGTAAATGGACAGCTAAATGACTGTTTAAATGATCAGTTTTTGAATCCCCTCTTGTCCCCCTTTTTCGCATTTTCCAGTACATCGAGCAGAATCATCCTTCCTTCGTCCTCCAGCGATACCTGGGACCTTGTGATAGAGGTAATCTGAAAACCTTCGATGCGGTCGCCGATCTTGAGGAAAAGACCATTGATAATAGCGATGGACCTCCTGCCGTCGACGATTGTCCCTGTCAGTTTCAGGGATGGCAACGGTTTCACCGGTTCCAGGACAGCGGGAGGCGCCGATCCGTTTGCGGCCACAGGTCCTCCCGGTGGAGCAAAGAGGTTTCTCAGCCTGGTCCGTGGCGATTCCGGAACCTGCCCAGTCGGCGGCGCCGCCGTCAGGACATTTTTGACATCGGGAACCGGAATATTGATCATGAGCGGGGAGGAGGCGGCATCTCGGGCGGGCCCTTTCGTCAATCCCATACTGCCGTGGAAAAAGCGAAAATAACCCACGACGATAAAGAGGATGGACAAGACGATGACAACAATGATTTTGGCACGCTCACTTTGTGCAGGCAACTTGGCCATCTATCCTCCCGCCGCCGCAGACCGGCGCTCGAACACCAGCAAGGTCAAATCAACCTGACATTCTTTAGGTGACTCTAAACCGGTAATCGTCATTTTCTCCTGAACGAGGAGCGGGTCAATGTTTTCCAGGTCGTATAAGAACTGGTAACTCTGCAGAAAAGATCCCTGAAATATCAAGCGGATCGGGGTCTTCAAATATAGTTCATCCCGAACGGCCGTTCCGGGTTGGATTGTTGTCATGGTGAGCCGCCGTTCCCTTATCCGGAGGTTCAATTTTCTCAGCAGAGCGCCAAGATCCGTCTGGAGAGGGATCCGTTTTTTCCGGTATGCCAGTTCCTGATCCACCTGGCCGATGGCCTGTTGCAGCGTTTTTCTGGCCCGGTCAGCCTGTACCAGCTTGCCCGCAATCTTGGTTCTCAATTCTGTCTGCTGCCGCAGTTCGCGCTCGTGGCTGACAATGGCGAAAAGGTTCCATACCGCTCCCCCCAGGGCGATTACCACCAGGATGATGAGGCAGGTGCGGTCCAGGATCTTTAGGCGTCGGTTCTGCAAAATCTATCCTCCGGAAATCTCGCATTCAATCTGAAACTGAACCGCACTTTCCCCGTAAACTTGCCCATCGGATTTTTGGGCATATTTAAGAACCACTCCGCGGAACCGGGGATCACGGGACAACTGCTGGATGAACTCACCCAAATGCTCTTGGGAAAGGGAATGGCCCAGAAGTTTCAAGCGGACCGTACCCTCCCGGTTTGTGTCCAAGACCAACAGCTGCAGCCAGGTCTGGGCGTTCATGATTTCGGTCAGCCTGGCCAGGATCGAGGAGTAAGGCCGCTGCAGGCCAATCAGGGCGCCAATCTGCGACATTTCCCGAAGGGCAGTGTTCAGTTTTCCCTGCTCCCGGTTGACTTCACTCACCATCGCCGCCAGGGTTGCCGTGAAGTTATTCCCGTCCGCCAGGTCCTGTTGGGCGGCGTAATGAACGCGAATCCCGTATCCGTATACGGCTGCGGCCAGGACGAGCACGGCGAGAATACTGCTGCCCCAGATGACGAGGTGGCGGAGCAGGTATCGCCGTTCCAGGATGTCGTCAGTAATCAAATTGATGTCTCTCAGAACCACGATATTTCCCGCATTGCCAGGCCCAAGGCAGGCACCGGCGATATCCCTTCAGGTATGCAGGCGGGAAGATCGCTGTCAGCGTAACCCAGTTTCGCCAGCACATCTACATTATGCGCCTGAATTCCCGTCTGTTTTTCCAGGTAGCTGTCCAAGTCAAAAATCAGGCCGGACAGGCCATAGAGATATACTTTTCCCAAAACCGTATGGTTATATAGCGATCGCAGATAGCCGATAGTCTTATGGATCTCGTATACCAGTTCATCTACGGCCGGTGCCACAACCTGGAAGGTGACGCGGTATATATTGCGGGCGTCCTCAGGGCTCTGGCGCACCCCGGCTGGCGACGGTCTGATTTTTTCACCTTCCCCATGGGCCAGGCCGTAAGTTCGGAGCAAATTGACTGCCTCCACAACGTCGTCCGGCAATTCGAGCTGGGTTCGGAGCTTTTCCAGCAGGGACTGGATACCCCAGGGAATCTCGGTGAGGTTGAAAAGTCCCGTATCGGTTAGAGCGGCAAGAAGGCTGCGCGTGCGGCCGATATGACAGACAAGGCAGGACTGGCTTTCGTCAGGGAACAATCTCCGGTGTACCCGGAGCAGGGAAGAGAAGCCGAACTCCATGACCTCAACTGTCAAACCAGCGCTGCGCAGGATATCCAGCCACCGAACCAGGGTTTGCCGGCGCACGGCAACAACGGTAGCATCACAGCTGCCGGATTGCCTGGCAAGCGACGGATAGTCGATGACGGCTTCTTCCAGGGGGTAGGGGAGAAGCTTCAGCGCCTCCCGCAAGAGGGCTTCCTCTGGCTCTTCCTGCTCTCCCAGCTGAAAATGTACGGGAAAGACGGAAACCTCATGATAGGGCAGATTAAAAGCCACCCGGCGGCCTTTAAAGGAACCGCGCGAAACGACCGACTTGAGAGCGTCTATCAATGCCGCATCATTTCCCGGAACCGATGTTGCCAGCGGCTGGCAAAATAGCCCCCGTAACTGGATGCCGCCGCGGGTCCTGCGGAACTGGGCGGCAGTGAGACATCGGTCATCCATGTCTATGCCGATAGGGAATATATTTACTGCTGGCCGCATGGTGAACCCATAGCGCATCCCTCGACAGATGTCAATGGGTAGCGGGCTCAGGGTGGTATTCCTATTTTTCCCCCATGATGTAAGGGATCTCGAGTCTTTTCCTGGTAGCGCAGCGAGTCGCCCCGCATCCAGCTCCCCCTGGTATCCTGTACGATACCGGTAGTGCCGGTATATGACGATCTATTTTCATAGAAAACTAAAGCATAATAACTTTGAGCAAGAGCTTGTGGAGCTACAAGGGCCTGATTAGCTATGGACCGTACACTTCCGGTATGGTCTTCAGGAACAACGTTCTGATCCGGTTGTTGTTGGCATCGCTGATGAAGATGTGGCCGCCGGCCTTGGTCAGCCCCAGTGCTACGCCGGCGGGGTTGTTGAGTCTAGTAGTCACTGCGGGCTGGTTGTCGCCATTGTAGCCGCCTGTCCCGGTGCCTGCCAGGGTGTTGATGGTGCCGTCATGGATATTGACCAATCGCAAGCGGTGGTTGCCCGTATCGGCGATATGAATATTGCCGGCGCCGTCCACAGCCACATCTTCCGGTAAATTTAGCCTTGCCGAAGTGGCCGGCCCTCCATCTCCTGAATAATCGGGAGTCGAACTGCTGCCCGCGACCGTATTGATGATACCGCTGGCTGCTGTTACCTTGCGGATGCGATTGTTGTTCGTATCGGCGATATAGAGGTTGCCGGCGGAATCCAGGCAGACACGCGTCGGCGAAAGTAATTTTGCGCCCGTTGCCAGTCCGTTATCACCGGAGAAACCACCGGCTCCGGTACCGACCTCGATCGTCGCTTGGCCTGCGGTGCTTACTTTGCGAATTTTGTGGCTGCCTGTATCGGCGATATAGATGTTGCGAGTGGCATCTACAAAGACGCCTTTGGGATTAAGAAGTTTGACTTGAAGCGGGTTTTCGTGGTCTGTGGCATTCCCCCCCCCGGCGACCGTTGTGATGTTGCCGACGTCAATCTCATTGATATTTTTCGGTAATGTGATTATCTCTACCCTGCGGATCCGGTGATTGGCGGTATCGGCGATGTAAAAAAACAGCTTCTGCTGGCTGGCATCGTAATAGGCGGCGATTCCTTCCGGTCCATTCAGCTGGGCGTTTAACGCCAAGTTATTATCTCCGGAAAATCCCGGGTCGCCCCTTCCTGCAACGTGGACCATGATATTGGTTGCGGTATCGAACATCCTGATCCGATGGCGGTCTCTGTCGGCGATAAAAACCAGCAGCCTTTTATAGGCCGCATCGTAATAGGCGGCAATTCCCTGGGGGTCATTCAGTTCCAGGCTTTGCGCCGTCTGGGGGAAGGTGGAGATGACATTCGCCGTATCGACCTGCCTGAGGGAGCTATTGTCGGTATCGGAAAGAATTATCTCCCCCGTGCTCTTTGCCCAGACCCCGGTGGGATGATCGATCTGCGCCACCGCGGCCTGTCCTCCATCGCCGCCATACCCTGCAGTACCTGTTCCGGCAATGGTGGTGATGATGCCTGTGACGGCGGTGACTTTTCTAATCCGGTTATTATCCGTGTCGGCGATGAAGATGTTCCCCGTGCTGTTCACAAAAGCCGAGCGGGGATAATTGAGCCTTGCCTCCGTGGCGTATCCGCCATCTCCCGAAAAATCTCCCCATCCGAAGCTACCGGCAACAGTAGTGATCAAGCCAGTGGCGGCCGCAACTTGTCTGATCCGGTGATTGTCCGTATCGGCGATGAAGATGTTGCCTGTAGTGTCGATAAAGATCCCGCGGGGGGCGTTGAGCATCTTCTGTGTAGCAGTGCCCCCGCCATCGTAGCCTGGGTTACCCGTCCCTGCTACCGTACTGATAATGCCAGTGGCGGCCGTCACTTTTCTTATCCGGTGGTTATCCCGATCGGCAATATAGATGTTTCCCGAGGCGCCTACCGCGACACCGTAAGGGCTGTTGAGCCTTGCTGCCGTTGCGGCACCGCCGTCGCCCGAAAAACCTCCTCCTCCAGAGGTGCCGGCAACTGAGCTGATGATGCCTGCCGTTACTCTGCGGATGCGGTTGTTATTGGTATCAGCTATATAGATGTTCCCTGTTTGATCGACAGTGACGCCTCGTGGTGAATCCAGCCATGCCTCTGTCGCCGGTCCTCCGTCGCCGGAAAAACCGTTCCTTCCCGTTCCCGCTACCCGGGTAATAGCTCCGCTTGTGGCATCGATTCGCCAGACCGAATGATTGTCCATATCGGCAAAAAAAATGTTGCCGGCGCTGTCGAGGCTCACCTGCCTGGGTTTTCTGACCAGAAAGGGGGTGTCGATATAATAGCGGAACGACTTGTTTACCGGACGAGAGACACCAGGCGCCAGGACGGAGATTGTAACGGTGTCCAGAAAATTGGCAATAGCACTGTTGGTGACCGTACGGTTGTAGGCAGTGCCGTTATAATTGTAGGGGGGGGCCGGGGGTTCCGGGGGCAGACGCCAGCAGGGATCTCCCGTCAACTTCCAGAGACTTTGTTCGATAACCGCTAACGCTCCGAAATAGTTTTGCGCCGCATCGCCTTGATTGGCCGCCATCCTCGCCTGCAGGGCCGTTTGCGAGTTCAGGGCGAGGGCGACAACGGCGAGCAGCACCAGCAGAAAAAGCATGATGATCAGGATGAACCCAGTTTCTTTTCTATCGATCTCTGGCATCTAATCAATCCACCTGGCCCGGGCGGTCGTCTTTAAGGTGACGACCTTGCTTCCCTGCTGGAGCGACAGCGATATCTCCACCCTGCCCGCCGAGAGGCGTTTACATAAGAATTCCTTAACATGCTCACAGAGGACTTTTCCCGGTTCCGGCGGTTCCGGCTTTAAGTCGCCGGTCTGGCTGGTTCCATAATTGGGCATTCGTTCCCTCAACCGCCAGTTGTTCGGGTCGGTTTCATCCAGATAGAAGGTGATCCTATCGACTTGCGCGAGAGGATCGATAATCCCCTCGGTGATCAGACCATCCCGATTGCTATCCCGATCGAGTTTCCCATCGCCGTCGCCATCGTAAGCATGAGTCGCGTTGTCATACTGGTCGCTCAGCCTCTCGCTCACCGTCAGCTCCTTCATAGGATTTGCGGTATCGGGCATCAGTATCCGGTCGCTTTCCTGGACAAACATCACCATCCTTTCCAGGGCGGACCGTCCCGGGCCAGTTACTTCCTGACTTTGCCGGGCAGCACTGTAATGCGCAAGTACTTGGGCTGTCACCTGGTAGAGGGCCGCCATGATCATGCCGACAATGGCAATGCCGACCAGGAGTTCGACCAGAGTGAAGCCTGCTTTTTTTATAGGCAGATGGACTTTGATTGTCAAATCCCCTCAATCCCCCTTCCAAAGGGGAAAATTATTTGAACCCCCTAATGAGCCGCTTTAAGCGTCCGCAGGCGTGCCGTGCCCAGTGTTGCCGTCAGCTCCAGCAGACCGCCGGTGCCACTGCTGGCGTCGGTGACGCTGATTACGGTACCGGGTGCCGCCTGATCGCCAAGCATGGTGAGAAGCACATTGGGGGTCGCCTTGTTGGCGTCAAGAGTGGCGAAGTCAAGATCCGACAACGCATTCATGGTCTGTCGGGCCCGGCCGGTCACAACTGCCTGTTCCTCTTCATAAGTGCTGGAGAGCAGGGAGGGGGCAAAGGCATTCATCATGGGGACGATAGCGATGGCGAGGATGAGCAGGGCGAGAAAAATCTCGAACAGGGTAAACCCCCGGTTGTTTGGTAAGATTTTCAATGCCCGTTTACCAGCGCTCAATGATAATTGACGACTTCTTAAACTCTCTTTACTGTACCTTGATCCGGCCGGTCGCACCGTCTATGACGATCATCCTTTGGTCTGCGCCGAGGCTGACGGTCATCGTGGTGTCCGTTTCTTGGGAATGTCCGTCGGGGTAAAAGACGATGGGGGTTGAGGCAGCCGTAAAGGTTACCTCCCGGCAGCTGTCCATTTCATCGAAGTCCCGGAGGTACCAATTCTTGTCCAGGGGGTGCAAAACCACACCGTAGGCCGTAACCGGGGGATCCTCGCCTGTATGGGGTGCGGAATCGCCATGGTAGCGATTGTCGAAGATACAGAACCAGCGTCCCGTGGCATCTGCTTGGAACCCGAAGGGCCGTCCGTAACGGACGGCCAGGTTTCCCGCATACTGCATGCCCGAGACGAGCTCCGTGGCGGCCTCATTTAACTTGGTTTCCCGGACCAGGCCCTGGAATTGGGGAATGATGATTATCCCGACAATTCCCAGGATCGCGATAACGATGAGACTGTCCAGGAGGGTGAAGCCCGCTTTGCTTTTTGTTAACAATGCCGTTCACGCTACCTTAATGTCTATATTTAATAAGTAGAGTGGGCGACTCCGCCGCTGGAAGTATTGTCATTGGCAAAGATAATGCCAAATTTCGACAAGAACTTCCACCCTGTAGTTCCGTCAGCTGTCCTATTGGCTCCAGATGCATTTGTTATGTCGACTACAGCTGTATCATACGACACATCTGCCTTATTGTTAAAGGGGTTCGGCGGTAACGCTCCTCCTTTGATATAGGGACCAAAAGGGGCCGTCGTCGCGTTGTACGCAACAGCTACTGCTCCGTCGGCATTTGAGTACATCGTTAGCTGGGAAACGAACGCTGCAGCGGTATCGGCGGCACCGTAAGACCCTCCAGCAGTTTTTACGCCGGGATAGGTCATGTTGTGCTGGGCGTAATAAACCTCGATGGCGCTGCGTATGCCCGTAAGATTTGTCTTTAAGGTGCTCACCTTGGCATCTTCCGTGGAAACGGAGATCTGCGGGATGATGACCATGGCCAGGATCCCCAGGATGATAATGACGATGAGCATCTCGATCAGCGTAAACCCGGAACTGTCTTTGACCGTGGGGAACAGCTTCTGACATCTTCTTTTCATTGAACCCCTCCTAAAATATTTTCAATGTACCGCACTGGCGATCCTGAAGATCGGCAGGATCACGGCGGAGACGATTGTCCCTATCACGCCGCCCAGAACGATCAGGGCCGCCGGTTCCACCAGCGAGGCGATGATCTTCAAATCACGTTCTATCTCGTTATCATAGAATTTTGCCAGACGCAACATGACATTCGGCAGGTTGCCCACCTCTTCGCCCGTTGCCACCATCTGCTTTACCGACTCCAGGATGTAGGGATTGGCGGCAAAGGCAAAAGAGAGGCGTTTCCCTTCCCGGACATGTTGCCGAATTTGATCGACAAAGGCCGCAAAATACCGATTGCGAAAGGTGGTCTGGGTCACGTCGAGGGCTTCGATAAGCGGGACGTGGCTTTCCATGAGATGTCCCAGGGTCCTGAGGAGTTGGCAGGTGAGGACCTTGTTGAAGAGCCTGGAAATCAATGGTGTCCGCACGAAGAAGAAATCGCGCCAGGCCTGCCCTAAAGGACTCCGCAGCAAGGCGGCGCCGCCGAAGAAGACGGCAATGCCGCCCGCTGCATAGGCCCACCAGTAGCCGCGCAAGGAGGCGCTCAAGGCCATCAGCATCCGGGTGCTCCAGGGGAGGAGCCGCTCTTTGCCTTCGAAAAGGACTACGAACTTGGGAAGAATGCCGATGAGCACGAAGCCGACAACGACAAACCCCAGGATGCAGAGGATCAGGGGGTAGGTGAGGGTGGAACGCAGTTGCGTGATCAGGGCCTGGCGCCGTTCCTGCAGCGTCACAATGCCGTCGATGGTATCCTTGAGAAACCCCCCGGTCTCCCCCGCTTTCACGAGGCTGACATAGAGCGGTGAAAAGACCGCCGGATGGCGTACCATCGCGTCGGAAAGCTGTCTTCCCTCTTCGATGTCCCGGAGCATCTCCTGAATGACCTTTTTCAGGGCATTGTTGGGGTTCTGCTCTGCCAGCGCGTGCAAAGCGCCGGTAAGCGAGGTGCCGATCTCGATCATCAGGGAGAGCTGGGTAAAGAAAAATATCTGTTCCCCCGGTTTGATTGTCCGGCCCCAGGGCCGCCAGGCTTGCTGCGGAATGTCACGCACTACGGCGTCGGCAGCGGGCGGCAATTTACCGGTGGACCCGGTTTCTAAGCGACTTGCATCAATGGCCATCAAAAAAACCTGAAAGAAGGTTAGGGGTAATAAAAACAAATAATGGATTATAGGCAAGAGCTGACTGCATTCTTAACTCGTCTCCAGCGTCGTGGCGCGGGTGATTTCCTCGATGGTGGTTTTCCCTTCCAGCACTTTGGCAAATCCGGCATTTCGCAACGTCTTGTGGCCCCGGTCCCGGAGATGCCGCTGAAGGACGTCGATGGTGGGGTTGGTCAGGATGAGGGAACGGAGGCTGTCGTCCATCTCCAGAAGTTCATGGATACCAGTTCTCCCCTTGAAGCCCGAATCGTAACAGGTAGAACAGCCCCGCGCCCGGACCAGGGAGATAT
>Ga0082335_1001236_pt1 | contig 56588 bp, 48 predicted proteins | sample Subgrocontami58m_FD_72375 | JGI IMG/M metagenome (GOLD analysis project Ga0082335, IMG submission 72375) | Subsurface groundwater microbial communities from S. Glens Falls, New York, USA - GMW37 contaminated, 5.8 m (SPADES assembly) (version 2) ... | reverse complement strand
AAGTTTTGCGGCTCGGAGCATCCTTTGTACAAGACTCATGAGTACTCCTCTCGTCGTGATGTAGCGTTCGTCCCCGGCAAGCACAGATTATAGCGCCAAACGTCGTGGTCAGACAGAGCCTTCAGGGCAATGACGTCTAATTCCTACTTAGTACCTATCCGAAAACCCTCACCCCCTCTGTCCCCCGCTCCCTTGCCAAGGGAGCGGGGGAGGAAAAGAGAAGCTGGGGGACACCCCCAAGCCCCCTCTACACTCCCCAGCGCTGCGGTTTCCGGATAGGTTCTCAGTCACTCATGGACGTGGCAAGCCGCAAGGGCGTTTCTTCGTCGCTCCGGCCAAAAGCCTGTCTAGGGAACGCGTGCCCTATTCCTTGTCATACCGGCGGAAGCCGGTATCCAGAGAAGCGCCGGGGAACGCTGGATTCCGGCCCCGTATCGGGTACGGGGCAGGCTGTGCGCCGGAATGACGGTGGTGGACCGGCGTGCTTCTTACAGCATTTCTTCAAAGACTCACCGGACGGACGAGAATGAACGCTCGCATAAGACGCGATTGCCCTGACAGAGCCTTTGGAGTGATAAGGCACTGCGCGACAGCGTAGCCTTCCGCCAGGCGCTACTTGCCCTTGCGGGCCAGCGCCTTCCTGGTCGGGCCGGCGCCGCGCCGACCCTTCGCCACGCGGAAGCTGTGCGTGAACGAGGCGTCGTACAGCTTCGACTTCGGCGCGCTCTCCCGCAGCGCCGCGTCCAGCACCCTGCCGACGATGATGATGCCGTGCGCCGTGATCTTCTCGGCTCGCACGCGGGCCGCGAGGTCTTTCAGGGATGCCCGCACGATCTTCTGGTCCGGCCAGCTCGCCCGGTACACCAGCGCGGCGGGGGTCTCCGGCGGGTAGCCGCCCTGCATCAGCTCGTCCACCACCTTGCCTATCAGCGCCGAGCTGAGGTAAAGCACCAGCGTCGCCTGATGGCGGGCCAGGTCCGGCAGCTTCTCGCCGTCCGGCATGGGCGTCCGGCCCTCGGCGCGCGTCAGGATGACCGTCTGCGACACCTCCGGCACCGTCAGCTCCACGCCCAGCGCCGTCGCCGCCGCGAAGACGGAGCTGACGCCGGGGATGACCTCGCTGCGCACGCCCGCTCTCTCCAGCGCGACGACCTGCTCCAGCACCGCGCCGAAAATGGAGGGGTCGCCGCTGTGGACGCGGGCCACCGTCTTGCCTTCGCCGACGGCCTTCAGGATGATGCCGACAATCTCCTCCAGCGCCATGCCCGCGCTGCCGTGGACCTCCACGCCGGGCTTGCAGAACCGGGTGATGCGCGGGTCCGTCAGCGAGTCGGTGTAGATGACCACGTCCGCGCGCTCCAGCACGCGCACCGCCTTCAGCGTGAGCAATTCGGGGTCGCCCGGCCCGCCGCCGATGAAGTAGACGAGAGGCGCGTTGCTATCGCTCATGGCTGCTGTCCTTGCGTACAATGACCAGTGACATGTACTCCAGCTTCCTGCCGCGCAGCGTGCGGATGTCCCGCACAATCTCCTCCTCGCCGGAGGTGCCTTTGCTGATGAACACGGCCCTGTCCACAAGGCCCAGCGGCTCCAGAATCTCCACCAGCCGGTCAATCACCCGGTTCACCTTCACAAGCACGACGGTATCGAACTTCTGGAAGGCGTCGCGCAGCGTCTCGTCCTCGTACACGGCGGGCAGGATGGCGATACGGTCGTCGCCGTCGGCCAGCGACACGCCGATGCGCGCGGCAGCCGCGGTGATGGAGCTGACGCCCGGGACGATGTCAATGTCCACCTCCGGGTGCCTCTCGCGCATCGTCCGGTGGATGTAGACGAAGGTGCTGTACACCAGCGGGTCGCCCTCCGTGATGAAGACACAGTCTTTGCCCTGCGCCAGCCGCTGCCAGATGGCCTCCACCGCGCGCTCCCAGTAGCCCTTGAGCAGCGCGAAGTCCTTGGTCATGGGGAACTCGAGCGGGATGACCTCCTGCCGCGACTCGTCGAGGAAGCCCTTGACGATGCCCCAGGAATAGCCGTCCTCCGAGAGGCCACGCTTGGGCACGCAGGCCACCGGCGACTGTGTGAGCAGCCGGTGCGCGCGCAGCGTGAGCAGCTCCGGGTCGCCCGGCCCTACGCCGACGCCGTACAGTTTGCCAAGTTGCTGGGTCATACCTCAACCTTCCGCCATGCGGTCACGATGAACACGGGGTTGAGCGCCTCGAAGCGCGTCAGCCCGATGACGTCCTTGCTCCGCGCGATGCTCACCAGCGTCGCGTCTATCTCCATGTCCAGCGCCTTGAGGCTGGACATCGCCTCCGCCAGGTTCTCCACCGTGGCGCAGTCCACCACGATGCGCCCGCCGGGCCGCAGACGACGGCACGCCGTTTGCACAATCGCCTCCATGCGGCCCGCCGTGCCGCCGACGAACACGGCGTCCGGGTCGGGCCAGGCATCGAGTCCGTCCGGCGCCGTGCCCACCGTCAGGTGGACGTTGGCCGTCCCGAACTTCTCGATGTTCCTGCGGACGTTCTCCGCGTCCTCCGCGTTCTTCTCGACGGCGTACACCGCGCCGCGCCGCGCGAGCAGAGCCGCCTCCACGCTCACCGAGCCGGACCCCGCGCCGATGTCCCACGCGACGCTGTCCTCGCGCAGCCGCATTTTGGAGAGCGCGATGACGCGCACCTCCGCCTTCGTGATGAGGCCCTTGAGCGGCGTGCGCTGGTGGAACTCGGCGTCCGGTATGCCGAGCGGCCAGCTCTCCGATGTCTTGTCTGTCTGTCTTTCACTCATAGACGTTTATGACGTGCACCACCCCGCCCTTTGAATAGATAGAAGGGGACACCACCTTGCCCCCGGCAGGAGGATTCAGCCCTCCTGCATCTCCCCACATGGGGCAGCGTGGTCTCCCTCTGCTCCAGCCGCGCGCCTGCATCCTGTCACTCCGAGCGCCAGCGCGGGGTCTCGCGCGGTTGGTTCCCGCGGGGGAGATTCCTCGTCCTTCCAAAGAAGGACGAGGAATGACAGATAGGCATTCCATCTCCGCAACCAGCGTGGGTGCAGGGCCGAGCATCGGCCCGCCGGAGGGTTCGGGAGGTGTCCTCCCGCAAAAATCCGTTTCTTCCCCTTCCCCTGCAGGGGAAGGGGATACAGGGGATGAGGTATATGTCCTCGCGGCGCTCGAATGACAGACAACCCGTTGCATCCTAAGCCTGCGCCCCCTTCGCCTCCAGCCGCACTCGCCCCAGCACGACGCCCTCGTCGAAGTCGGTCATGATGCACTCCACGGGAATAGCGCCGCCGATGTGGTCCCACGCGGCCTGCGCGGCGCGCCGGGTGATCTCCTGCAACGCCTGCGGCAGATTGTTCGCCAGCATCATCTCCATGAAGTGCCGCGCCGTGTTCCCGCCGCGCACGTCCTCCACCACCTTCGGCGGCGCGCCGCACGACGCGGCGACCTCCGCCAGCATCGCCATGTCCACCTCGGAGCCGGCGGCGTGCGTCTGCATCGTGCCCGCGGCCTGCTTCGACAGCTTGCCGATCATCCCCGCGACGGTAACCTCTCGGACGTGCTTCCTGACGCACTCCTTGAGGGAGAAGCCGACGAAATCGCCCATCTGGACGAACGCCTCCTCCCGGAGGTCAGGCAGTATCTTCATGGCGAACTTCTCGCTCTTGCCGCCCGTGGTCAGCACAACATGGTCGGCGCCGTTCGCCAGCGCCACGTCGATGCCCTGCGTGATGCTGGCGCGGTACGCCGCCGTCGAGTACGGGATGACGATGCCCTTCGTGCCCAGGATGGAGATGCCGCCCACGATGCCCAGTCGCGCATTCAGCGTCTTCTTGGACATCTCCTGGCCGTTCGGCACGGAGATGGCGACGGTGACGCCGCGCGTCGTGAGCCGCTCGCCGAGCGCTTCCCGTACGTGTGCGGTTATCATCTGGCGCGGCACCGGGTTGATGGCGGGCGCGCCGACGGGCAGGCCGATACCCTGCTTCGTGATGACGCCCACGCCGGGGCCGCCTTTCAGGTGGATACCCGGCTCGTCCGCCCACGCGACCGTCGCGCATATCTCCGCGCCGTGCGTGACGTCGGGGTCGTCGCCCGCGTCCTTGATGACGGAGCACTCCGCGCGGTCGCCGTCCAGCGCGCAGCGGTGCAGCGCGAACGTCGCCTTCTGGCCGATGGGCAGCAGGATTTCGACCGACTCCACCGGCCTGCCGGTGAGCAGGGCGAGCGTTGCGGCTTTGGCGGCCGCCGTGGCGCAGGCGCCCGTGGTGTAGCCCCGGCGCAAGCCGCCGCGTTTGCGGGCGGGCGGCGGTGAGATATTGCTGCTGCTTGCCTGGGTCATTGCCAGTTACTCTCTCACGCTTCCCGACCAGGGAATTCTTCGTGTGCTGGAATGCAGGGGCGCAGCCCCCGTCGGGGTCATAGGGGTGTCCCCTATTATTTTCTACTCCCCCTTCTCCTGCAGGAGAAGGGGGACACTAGGGGGATGAGGTATTTGTTGGAATGACATGTCAACAGGCGCTACGTCGTCAGAGCGGGCACGGGCAGGCCCGCCTCGCGCAGCCGCTCGTACGCCACGTCCACCATCCTGTCGTCAACTCCCAGCGTCACCGCCATGCGCACGGAGAGCGCCGGGAAGCGCGCCCGGACGCGGCGCACCGCGGGAAGAATGTTATCGTACAGCACTTTGCCGGGGAAGAGAATATACGGCAGCACGACGAGCGTCCGCGCCCCCGACGCGGCTAGCGCCTCCGCCGCCTCTTCGATGGTGGGGCTCTCGTACTCGGCTTGGGCGTGATGGGCGCGCGCTCCGCCGCCCACGGCCCGCGCCGTCATGGCGGTGAGCTGACGCAGGTGGTCGCCGGAGTTGTACCTGCGCCTGCTGCCCCGGTTCACCACGATAATGCCCACGTCCGGGCCGGGGCTGTCGTTCCCCAACGCGCGCCGGACGCGCTCCGCCGCGAGCTGCGCCATCCTGTCGTCCACGTCCAGCGTGCGCGTCAGGGCCAACTCCACGCCCGGGTGCGCGGCGCGCAGGCGCTCCATCTCCTCCGGTATCTCCTCCAGCACGTGCTTACCGTCGAAGAGGAAGTACGGCATGATCAGCACGCGCGACGCGCCCTGCCGCACAAGCTCCGCCACGGCCTCCGCGAGGCTGGGCTGCGTGAACTCCCATCCCGCCATGCGGACGGGAACGTGCGGCCCCAGCCGCCGCCGCAGGCGCTGTGTCACGTCCTGAAGGCCCATGTCCGTGCGCGAGCCACGGCGACTCCCGTGGCCCAGCAGCACAACGGCCACCGTCACGTGCGTACCCTCCCTTTCGTGTGGTCCCGCGTCCGCGGCGCCCGTCAGGACACGGCGTTCAGCTTGGGCGACAGAACGCCTTGCGCGGGCGCGTCCCGGCGGGAGAGGAGCCTGGCGAAGAAACCGAAGAGAAGCCCGATGACGGCCCAGAGAAGAGCCAGCCCGCCAAGAGACAGCGCCTGGAACGCCGTCACCATGTCCGCGGGAGCGTTGACCGCGTCGGGATTGGGCGGCATCAGCAGGTAGATGGCCGCCGCGTACGCGCCGAACGACGCCAGCGCGACGGGCCAGCGCCACGGGCGCGTCGCGGGGCGCCGGGCCAGCGCGCGGTGCAGCGCCACGACCCAGACCGTCCCGGCCACCGAGAGAACGAGAAACACGAGCTGAACGGCGACACGGAATGAGTGAGTGTTCGGATCGCCGACGCCGGGCGGGTTGGCCGGGTACTTCAGGAAGGGAAGCAGCGCCACGCCCAGAAAGGCCAGTCCGGCCAGCGCCAGTCCCCTGCGCCAGGCGGCGTCGCCGGGCAGCTTGCCCTGCGCGAGCGTGAACACGCCGCCGAAGACCACCCCGGCCAGAGCGCCATACAGGCCCCAGCCCAGGAAAAGGCCGAGGCCCTTCTGGACGTCGCGGGAGACCACCTCTTGCTCATGCGACTCGCCCCGTGCGGCGGCCCCCTGCTCCTCCAGCGCGATGGCCTGCTCAATGACCGGCTCGGTCAGCGTGAAGTGGTACGCCGCCACCAGCAGCCCGGCGAGAAGCCCCGCCAGGACCGCCGCCTTGAGCGCAGTCCCTCCGGTAAGCATATGCGACTCCCTTTTTGCGAGTGATCAGAGGCAACGCCCAATTTGGGGCGCATGCCCTGGAATTTCTAATGCAGTGTCCCTGCAGTTTGTCACGACGTCATTGCGAGGCCCGATGGTTCGGGGTCCTCACCACAGGCTCCGGAGGGCCGTGACAATCTGGCGGCGGGGCCCACCCCTCTTCCAGATTGCTTCGTCGTCCCGACTTGTCGGGACTCCTCGCAATGACAGTTTCGTACGCGTATTTCAGTTACGGGACACTAGGTTGTGTTGACATTTGCATTTTCCCGCTCGTGGTGAGCTTGTCGAACCATGAGCGGGAAGGTGGTGTCGTCCGCTCACCCTGAGCCTGTCGAAGGGCGAGCGGAACAATGTCAACAGAGCCTAGTGGCACTGGAAGGCGCCCGTGTGACGGACGTCGTGGAAGAACTCGTGGAGCCAGTTCTGCTGGTACGCCACGTTCCCCATGACCGCGCTGAGCACCTGCCCATTGTCGAACGCCAGGACGAAGAAGCCGAGCACCACGACGCCTACAAGGCCGCCGGTGCGCACTGCCGTGGGGTTCCGAAGGACTCCACCGATAAGACTATCCATGGTTCCTCTCCTTTCAGGACTTCCAGCTAGCTTGAGACCTGGGAGCCGCCCGGCCCGTCCCGGGCCAGCAGAAGCAAAGCGTTCAACGTCGCCGCCGCCATGGCGCTGCCGCCGCGCGGGCCTTCCACCGTGATGTACGGGACGTCCCGCAGCGCAAGCTCCGCCTTGGACTCCGGCGCGGCGACGAACCCCACGGGCATGCCGACAATGACGGCGGGCCGCACGTCTCCCGCGTCCACCATGTCCAGCAGCGCCAGCAGCGCCGTCGGCGCGTTGCCGATGGCGACGACCGCGCCCGTGAGCCCCGGCGCGAAGTGGCGCATCGCCGCTATGGCGCGCGTCGTGCCGTCCGCCTGGGCGCGCGCCGCCACCCGCGGGTCGGCGATGGCGCAGTGCACCTCGCAGCCGAAGCGCCGCAGCAGGGGCTGGCTGACGCCGACCGCCACCATGCGGACGTCCGTGTAGATGGACGCGCCCGCCTTCAGCGCGGCGATGGCCGCCTCCACCGCGCGTGGGTGCAGGCGCACCGCCCTCGCCACGTCCGCGTCGCCCGCGGCGTGCGCAATCCGCGCGATGACCTGCCGCTCCGACGGCGAGCAGTCCAGGCGCGGCAGCAGCCCGTCCAGAATCCGGAAGCTGCGCTCCTCGATCTCCCGCGGGGGCAGGGCGTAGCGTTCCACCAGGGTGACGCGCCGTTGCACAACGACCTCCTGAAAAACAAAAACCCTCGCCTTCACGGCGAGGGAGAACGGACTCGGGGCGTCCGCAGGCCCTGGCCTTTCCTCGAAGGCGGATGGGTTCTCGCACTGGCAGGTGACCGGACTTATCGGCCGTCTGGCCGAATCACCGTTGCGGGACAGCGCCGGACTTGCACCGGCTTCCCCTGCGTCTGTGCGCTATGCAGTTGTAGGACTGGGAGAATGGTAGCAGGGCGGGACGCTCGCTGTCAAGGCGAAGCATGTATGCGCCCTCCCTTTACACATGCCCAATCCTGCCGTATAATACAGCCGCCGAGAGGAAGACGTGTTGCTCTCGGCCCTCTTTTTTGCCCCCTGCTGGAGGCTCGTCATGGTGCAGAAGCCCGTCTATCTGACTGCCGATGGTCTTAAGAAGCTCGAAGAGGAGCTCGACCACCTCTTGAAGCAGGGGCGGCCGCATGTCATCGAGCGCATCCAGCGCGCGAAGGAGATGGGCGGCACCGAGAACAACGCCGAGTACGAGGACGCCAAGAACGAGCAGGCGTTCCTGGAAGGCCACATCCGCGAGCTTGAGCTTATGCTCAGGAACGCCAAGGTCATCCACGAGGGCGTCGGCGGCGCGGTCCGGCTGGGGTCGCGGGTCAAGCTCGAGGCCCCGGACGGGCAGCATGAGGAGTACACCATCGTCGGCAGAGCGGAGGCGGACCCGCTGCATGGCCGCATCTCCAACGAAAGCCCCGTGGGCCACGCCCTGCTGGGCAAGCGCATCGGCGACGAGGTGGAGGTCACCATCCCGGCCGGCAAGCGCAAGCTCAAGATCATCGAAGTCGCGTAGGCGGTCTGCCTCCCATGCCAGAGCGCGGCGACGAGTATTTCCAGCAGCGCCTCTCCAAGCTGGAGCGCATCCGGGGCCGCGGCATTGACCCCTATCCCCCCCGGTACGAGCGCACCCACACGGCGCAGGAGGCGCTCGCGGCCTTCGAGCAGCACGAGAAGGCGCCGTCGGGCGATCCGCCGCGCGTCAGCGTCGCGGGGCGCGTCACCGCCATGCGCCGCATGGGCAAGGCCACCTTCCTGGACGTGCGCGACGGCTCAGGCCGTATCCAGGCCTACCTGCGCAAGGACAGGCTCGGCGACGAGGCGTACGCGCTCGTCGAAGACATGGACCTCGGCGACTTCCTGGGCGTGGCGGGCACGCTGTTCCGCACGCGCGCCGGCGAAGTCACCGTCGAGGCCAACGGCATCACCATCCTCACCAAGTCGCTGCTGACGCTGCCGGAGAAGTGGCACGGCCTCAAGGACACGGAGACGCGCTATCGGCAGCGCTACCTCGACCTCATCGCCAGCGACGACGTCCGGCGCATCTTCCGCACCCGCTCGGCCATCGTCTCCGCCATGCGCCGCTTCCTGGAGGGCAGGGGCTTCCTGGAGGTCGAGACGCCCATCCTGTGCCCCATCTCGGCGGGGGCCAGCGCGCGCCCCTTCGCCACGCACCACAACGCGCTCGACCGCGACCTGTTCCTGCGCATCGCGCTGGAGCTGCACCTCAAGCGGCTCGTCGTCGGCGGCCTGGACCGCGTCTTCGAGATAGGCCGCGTGTTCCGTAACGAGGGCATTGACCTGATGCACAACCCGGAGTTCACGCTCATGGAGTGCTACCAGGCCTACGCCGACTACAACGACATGATGCGGCTGGTGGAGGAGATGGTCAGCGCCATCGCGCGGGAGGTGCTCGGCGGGACGCAGGTGAAGGCGGGCGAGCACACGCTGGAGCTTGCGCCGCCGTGGCCGCGCCTGCCGCTCCGGCAGACGCTCCTCGAGCGCAGCGGCATCGACATCGAGAAGCACCCCGACCTGGCCTCGCTCGCCGCGGAGGCGACCCGTCGCGGCGTCACCGCGGTCGGCACCGCGACAAGCTGGGGCCGCCTCGTGGACAAGCTGCTCTCCGAGTTCGTGGAGCCGACGCTCGTGCAGCCCACGTTCCTGGTGGACTACCCGGTGGAGATGTCGCCGCTGGCGAAGCGGAAGCCGGACGACCCGCGCTACGTGGAGCGCTTCGAGGCGTTCATCGCGAAGCGGGAGATGGCGAACGCGTTCACGGAGCTGAACGACCCCGTTGACCAGCGCGCGCGGTTCGAGGAGCAGGAGCGGCTGCGTCGGGAGCAGGGCGACGAGGAGACGGACCGCCTGGACGAGGACTTCCTGGTGGCGATTGAGCACGGCATGCCGCCGACGGGCGGGCTGGGCATGGGCGTGGACCGGCTCGTGATGCTGCTGACCGGCCAGGACTCCATCCGCGAGGTCGTGCTGTTCCCGCAGTTGCGGAGCAGGTAGGGGGCTGGCGCACAAATGACCATCTGCCCTGGCTTTGAGAATCAACTTACCGCACCTTCATGGATCCGTTTCTTGGCCAATGTCCTAGTCACCCTTATTGGTTCATCGTCTTTCGCACGCTGTAGGTGAAGCCCACGCGCACCAATCCATACCCAGCCCAAACTGCGTTCGGGTATTACCGTGACGGGTTCTGAGGATTGGGTGAAGCGACTGGCGAGCGTACCTTAGGCTATGACGAAAAGAGATGTCCGGTGCGTTTGACAGCCCTGAACTGGTCTGTTATCGTTCGTTTTGATGGCGTTTACAGTTGCAAGTGTCATCAAATCGAGCGGTTGAGGTGCACCTATGGGCTTTGGGGCGGGCTTCCGCTCTCGCATCGTGGACGTGGAGCCTACACTAGAGGGTGCCTTCGCCGAGGCCTACCGTCGGGGCTGGACGGACGGCCTACCTATCGTCCCACCCACGGTTGAGCGTGTTACCACCATGGTCGCGGCCGCAGGCCGCGAGCCGGACGAGATCGTCGCCAAGGTGCCGCCAGCCTTCGGAGCCGCCACCGTCGAGAAGATCGCCATCAACGCCGTCATGGCGGGTTGCCTGCCCGAGTACATGTCGGTTCTGATCGCCGCCGTGGAGGCCATGTGCGAGCCGCGATTCAATCTGGATGGAGTCCAGTCCACCACCAATCCCGTTGGTGTAGCCCTCCTCGTGAACGGCCCCATCCGCAAGCAACTGGACATCAACTGCGAGCGCAACTGCATGGGTCAGGGCTGGCGGGCCAACGGCACGCTTGGCCGGGCTATCCGCCTGATCATGCTGAACGTGGGTGGTGGCAAGCCGGGCACGGGAGACAAAGCGATTCACGGGTTCCCCGGCAAGTACAGCTTCTGTTTCGGCGAGATGGAAGAGGCCAACCCCTGGGAGCCGCTGCACGTGGAGCGCGGCTTCAAAAAAGAGGACAGCACCGTCACCGTCTCCGGCGTGCAGGGCACGTCCAATGTCCTTACAGCCCAGTGGTTCGACATCTACGACATGTTGGACCTGATCGCAGATGCCATGAGCTACTTGGGCGGCAACAACATGGGGCTTGGCCAGGGGGAGCCTCTGGTCGTTCTAGCACCCGGACACGCCGATCTGGCTCGTGCGGCCGGCCTGTCGAAAAATGACGTGAAGAAGTACCTGTTTGAAAAGGCGGGGCAACCCGTGGATCGGATGCCCCGGCGCTTCGCCGGGCCGCGCTTGCTGCCTGGCCTTACTGTCGTCAATGGGATTATCAAGCCCTGTCGGCGATGGGAAGATGTTATGGTGGTCGTAGCGGGCGGCCCCGAGCCTTATCACGCCACCTTCCTGCCTACGTTTGGCGACACTTGGTCTGTGACCACAAAGGTGAAGCTACCGTAAAGACAGATGTTCTAAGGGGAGGAGGCTGCGAAACCTCCGCGTTTCACCTACAGCTCATATCCTAGGCTCTGCTCCGATCGCCATCCTCGTGGTGCATATAGTTCGGCATCGATCGGCCGGTCGGCTTGATTCGTCCCCTCGCGCCGGAGTTGACATTGCCGTTTGGAAACGACGAGCGGTCAACTGTCGTGCAAGAGAACCAATCCCTCTCGCTCGAACCCCATGCATCCGCGTACCGGAAGTGTTATCTGGACGCCAGCCAAGTTTCCTGGTGCCGATTGTTTGAGTAATCATTAATTCCGGGGATGAACCCGCGCACCTGAGGCGCAACAGCGATGAAGCTGGTTGGCCATGCCAAGGGCACGGCAGGAACAAGGGTCGTCATTAGGTAACGATCTAGCTCGATGATCGTTGCTTTCCGGGCTTGCACATCAACGCTGCGCACTTGCTTGTCCCAGAGCTGATTCAGCGTGACGTCCTCATCATCGCCAACAAAGTTGAAATAACCGCGTGGGGCATAGTTTTTCCCCATATCGTAAGGATCGGCGACAAGGGGTGCAGGAGTATAGACCATCGTCTCATACTGGGCGTTTCGTCCCCGGTCCCAGAATAGGGCGTCTTCGAGTACCTGCACGTTGGCCTGGATACCCAGCTTCGACAACTGCCCTGTTATGAACACGGCTCCGTTCCGGGTGATTTCATTACCACGTGAAAGAACATTCACAGTGAAACCGTTGGCATAGCCCGCGTCGGCCAAAAGTTTTTTTGCGGCGGCGATGTCTTGGTCTTTGGGCTGCCGGTACCCCGGCATTCTCAAAAGTTCGTTCGTCGGGATGCCCCACCCCTCGAATGGAAAGAAAGTCCCTACCTGTCCCTCGCCCAGAGCGATAACTTTGACAGCAGCTTGGCGATCAACAGCCAGAGAAATGGCCTGCCGCACCCGCGGGTCTTTGAAAGGCGGGTTACGCATATTCATGAAAAAAGCTGGACCAACCACGGACGGCGTCGGAATAAAACGCATGTCCGGAACGTCTTTTTTGAGAACCGAGACGTCTGTGGGATTGAGGGCACCGAACAAGCGGGCGCTGAGCTTCGCTTGACCCGTCCTCAGCGCCGCCAGTCGGGTTGCATTATCCTTGATGATGAAGAAGGTAATGCCGTCTAGGTACGGTCGCCCTTTCGCCCAATACTTGTCGTTTTTCACCAACTCCAAGCTGACGGAAGGGGTGTACGATTTGAACTTGAAGGGCCCGGTCCCCATGATCGTAGTCTTCATGTTGCCCTGGGTCTCAACTGCTTTCTTGGAGTATACGACCATGTAGTCAGTGACGAGAGCAGACGTTAAAGCCGCAAAGGGATACTTCATTTTGATCCTGACTGTATCGTCTCCGACAGCCTCTATGTTGTCCACGCCCGTCATCAGATAGTCAACTGTGCTCCGCACGCCCTTGGGTGGACTCTTCATCCGTTCCAGATTGAACGCCACGTCGCCAGCATTGAGACGCGTGCCGTCATGGAACGCAACCCCCTGGCGGAGTTTGAACGTGTAGGTAAGGCCGTCCGGCGAGAGATCCCAGCGCTCTGCCAATTCAGGAACCACTTTGGATCCCGTTTCCTGGTCGTAGTAGAGCAGGTTGTTATAAGCCGGGGCCACTAGCAGGCTGTTATTGATTGACGCGTCCTGCTGAGGGTCAAAGCTTGCCGGGTCTGTAATCGCAGCAATGGTCAACGTGTCCCCGTAACGTGGCTGAAATCCGGCAGGCGTCGGGGGAGGAGCAGCCGCCGTAGGACGCGCGGAAGGCACGGTTGTGGTCGAAGGGGCTGTCGAGGGGGCGACTGCGGGCGCGCACCCGGCAAGGGAAACGCTCAAGGCCACTCCGAGCGCAATTACCAGGCCCAGATGATGCTTGGATGGACTATGCTCATGGCGACTCATCGTTCCCTCCAATAGCCTGTACCGAATTCTCATGCGTGCCTTTGGTCGACTTATTGTCCAATCCGGAGACGACGCTTTTGAAGCGTCAAGCCAGTTGTCTATGCTACGCGAACAACATGGTGCAACGCCCACCAACAGATCTAAGGCGCAATAGCGAAACGATATGCGCCGGAATAGCGCTACCATGACAGACAATAGCACTCGCTTTCCGCAAAGTCAAGCAAACGAAGCGTCAGGACGCCGACTGCCTCTGGCGCAGCGCGCCGACACTGTGTCATGACGGACTCGCGTGGACTTTGCAGAGAGGGGCTGCGCCCCTCTACCGGAGGGTCTGGGAGGTGTCCTCCCAGTCTCGTTTTTCTCTCCCCCTTCCGCAGCCGGAAGGGGGACTAAGGGGGATGGTCAGCCGACCCCATGCGGGTAGCGCGCCTGCCCGTTTGCGGCTATACTCTGCCTCATTCTCGCCGCAGGAGGCGCCCCATGCCTGACGCCGACCCCATCGTCGCACTGGCGCGGCACGTGGCCGCGACGCGCCACGACGCCATCCCGCGCGCCGCACGCGAGGCCGCCGTGCGCTCCGTCACGGACACGCTCGGCGCGGCGCTGGCGGGCAGCGGCATGCCGCTCGGCGGGAAGGCCGCGGAGATCGCCCGCGCGTGGGGCGGCGCGCCGGAGTGCACGCTGCTCGGCTACGCGGAGCGGCTTCCCGGCCCGGAGGCCGTCTTCGCCAACGCCGCGCTCGCCCGCGTGACCGACCTCGACGACATGGACGAGACAGTCGGCGAGCACCCGGGCATCGCGCCGGTCATGTCGGCGCTGGCTGCGGCGGAAGCCGCAGGGGGCTGCGACGGCAGGACGCTCATCGCCGCCGTGGCGCTGGCGACGGACATGGGCATCCGCATACGGTCGGCGCTGCGCTCGGAGCTGGGCGACCGCCCGTGGTGCCCGGAGACGTACGCGCCGTTCGCCGCCGCGGCCGCCGCGGGGCGCGTGTTCGGCTTCGACGAGGGGCGCATGGTGAGCGCGCTGGGCATCGCGCTGGAGCAGGTGTCCGGCACGTGGCAGATGCACCGCGAGGGCGCGAGCATCTACCAGCTCCAGTACGCACTGGCGGCGAAGTCGGGCTTCCTCTCCGCGTGGCTCGCGCGACAGGGCGTCACCGGCCCGGCGAAGGTCATCCTCGGCGAGTACGGCCTGGCGCGGCACTACAGCGTCGGCGGGATGGACGTCGAGAGGCTGACCGCGGGCCTGGGCGAGCGCTATCTGAACACGCAGGCGACGGTGAAGGTGTACGCGTGCGGCGGCTTCACGCACAGGCCCATCGAGGGGATGCGGCGACTGATGAAGCAGCATGGCATCGCGGCGGACGCCATCGAGCGCGTCGTCGTGCGCATCAACAGCCACGGCTACCGGCGCGTGTGCCATCCCATCGAGGTCAAGCGCGCGCCGCCGTCGTTCCTCGAAGCGCAGTTCAGCGCGCCGTTCGCCGTCGCGACCGCCGCCGTGCTCGGCGACGTCTTTCTGGACGAGATGAACGAGACGACGATGCGCGACCCCCGCGTCCTGGCGCTGGCGCAACGGGTGGAGTGCGTCATGGACCCGTCGCTGGACAGGCCCGGCCTCATCCTGACGCCCGTCGTCGTCGAGGTCACGATGCGCGGCGGCGCGACGCACGGCATACGCGTCGAGCGCGTGCGCGGCCATCCGGACGAGCCGCTGACGCTGGCGGAGCTGGGCGAGAAGGTGCGGCGGTGCGCGCGGTACGGCCAGCCGCCGCTGCCGGGCGAGCGCGTGGAGCGGGCCATCGGGATGCTGGTGCGGCTGGAGGACGTCGCGGACGTCCGCGACGTGACGGCGCTATTGGGGGGATGAATAAAATAGGGTGTGGGAGGTGTCCTCCCACACCCTCCGGCGGGCCGCAGGGCGGCCTGCGCCTGCCCTCTACTTCTTCTGTTTCCACTCCTGCGACGCCTGCTTCAGCCCGACCTCCCGCGTGCGCGCCACGAACGCCTGCGTCGGATGCGTGAAGTGCGCGATGGCGTCAAGCTCCGCGCCGAACAGCAGCGCCGCCCGCAGCCCGAGCGTCTCCTGCATCCGCGTGATGGCCGCCTTCTCCATGACCAGCAGCTCCATCGGCGTGCGCGCCATCTCCGTCGCGAAGGCCCAGACCTCGGCCTCCAGCCTGTCGGCGGGCACGGCGCGGTTCGCCCAGCCGATCTCCGCCGCCTCCTTGCCTGACAGAATCGTCCCCGTGCGATAGCACAGCTCGGCGGCCTTCTTTGGCCCGACGCGCCACGCCCACGCCGCCGCCGTCAGCCCCGCGCCCAGCGGTCCCGCGACGGGCGTCGGGCTGACCTTCGCGTCCTCCGCCACGAACGTGATGTCCGCGAGGATGCCCAGCACCGTCCCGCCCGTGATGCAGTACCCGTGCACCTGCGCGATGACCGGCTTCTGGACGTTCCATATCTCCAGCCAGTTGCGGACGCTGCGGTTGATGCGATTGCGGTCCGCGCCGATGTCGCTCATGTGCTTCGCGCGCGTGGGGTTCGCCGGCGACACGTTCCCGCCCGCGCAGAACGCTCGGCCCGCGCCCTTCAGGATGATGACGTGCACTTCGTCGTCGAGTTCCGCCTCCTTCAGCGCGGCCACCATGTCGATGACCAGCGGCGCGCTGAGCGCGTTCAGGCTCTCCGGGTTATTCAGCGTCACCGTCGCGATCTTGCCCTTTGTCTCGTAAAGCACGTTCTGGTACGCCATGCGCCTGCTCCTTTCACCTGTCGAGGGTCGCCTGTCGCGGCCCCGCAACGTTCAATTGTCGTTTGCTCGTGCTGATGCGCAGTGTACTACGGGCGCTGTCGGCGGGCCAGTCATGGGGAAGGGATGACCTCATCCCCTGTGTCCCCTTCTCCTCGAAGGAGAAGGGGAGGAAAAAACGGGTGTGGGAGGTGTCCTCCCACACCCTCCGGCGGCCAGCAGGCTGTCATTTCGTCCACCACAAAAGCCTCCACCGGTGGCTGGCGCGCACATTCTCGCATCGTTATACTCAAGCTGGACAACCCAATGCGAAAACTTGCGAGGGGACTATGAACGCAACTAAACGTTTCCTTACTCCGCAAGGAATTCTATCGGTCTTCTTCTTGATGACAGTTGGTTTTCTGTCGTTGAGCTGTCAGCCACAGATCGTAACAACCACTAGAGATTTCAACGTAGGTCCTGGGAAATATGAGGTCATCCCCATGGACCTCAAGAAGGACGACCTCTTGGAAGTATCCATCACGGTACGTGGAGGTAACGACGTAGGAGTCAGAATCGAAGACCCTGCAGGGAGAGCCGTGGTTTCACAACGGGTTCAGTCTCAGAATTTCACTGTCAGGGCACGTGAAGATGGGCGGCACGCTGTAGTGCTAGATAACACCTCCTTTCTCGACCTCTTCGCGGGGAAGGTAGTGACACTGGTTCTGAAATACCCACAACGATAACCAATAACGGAGGCCCGCATGGACATCCTCAGCCCCGTCGCGCCGCTGCCGGTGACAAAGCTCCCGTTGCTGCCCCGGCCCGCCAGCCTGCGCGGCGTTCCCATCGCGCTTGTGGACAACCAGCGCCCCGCCGCGAAGGCCATCCTGGACGCAGCGCGACGCCACCTGGAGGGCCTCGGCGCGCGCGTCACCGTCGTCGCCAAGCGCCACGGCTCCGCGCCGCTCGACGAGGCGCAGCAGCAGCGCATCCGCCGCGAGTGCAAGGCGGTCGTCTTCGGCGTCGGCGACCACCGCCCCAGCGCGCTCTACGCGGGCTACGAGGCCGCATCCCTGGAGCGCGCGGGCCTGCCCGCCGTCGTGCTGTGCACTCAGGACTTCCCGCTCCACGCCCAGGTGGTCACCACCAGCATGGGCGTGCCGGGCCTGCCCGTCGTCGTCGCGTCGCCCTCGGAGGACGCGTGGCTGGGCGCGCTGGCGGCCGCCCTCACCGGTACGCCGGAGGCGTTGGGCGTGACCTATTCGGGCCGTTACTGCTCGCGCGCGCAGGCGGAGGCGTACCTGGGGCTTGTCTCTCACGGCCAGCCCATGGCCGTCGGCGTGATGCGCATGGACGGCGGGTACGACGGCTTCCACGCGCTGGCCGCGCGCTGGCGATGGTCGGACGGCCTGCCCGTCTTCCCGCCGACGCCGGAGCGCGTCGCCCCGATGGTGCAGGCGAGCCGCCGCGCGCCGCGCGACGTGGTGGCGCTGGTCCCGCCGCGCTTCGGCGAGGCCACGGTGGAGCGTGTGGCGGCCAACGCGGTCATGGCCGGATGCCTGCCGCGCGAGATGCCCGCTGTCATCGCCGCCGTGCGGGCGCTGTCCAGCCCCGGCATGAACGCCTTCGGGCTGCTGCTTGGCACGGGGCCGCAGGCGCCGCTGGTCTGCGTCAACGGCCCGGCGCGGAAGACGATGGAGGTCAACTGCCGCCACAACGTGCTGGGCGCGGGGCGCGCCGCGAACGGGACCATCGCGCGGGCGCTGCGCTTCGTCATCGCCAACGTCGGCGGCTGCATCCCGGAGGTCACGGACCTGGCCGCGATGGGCAGCCCGACCAAGTACGCCTTCTGCTTCGGCGAAAACGAGGAGGAGAGCCCGTGGCCGGGCCTGCACACCACGCGCGGCCTGCCGCCGGAGGCGAGCGCGGTCACCGTGTCGCTCGTGCGCGGCGTCTTCGACATATCGAGCGCGGCGACCACGCCGGACGACATCGTCAAGGCGCTGGCGCAGGGCATGTCCGTGCGCAGCACCGCCAACCTCTACTACGGCGGCGAGATGGTGCTGCTCCTCTGCCTCCAGTGGGCGAAGGCGCTCCAGGCGGCGGGCGTCAGCCGCGCCGACCTCCAGCGACGCATCTTCGACGCGCTGCAGGTGCCGCTCTCATCTTTGACGAAACCCGACCTCGACGCCCTGCGCGCGTTCCGCTCCGACGAGTTCCCCGACCTGGAGACGCGGTCGTGGGTGCCGCCCGTGCGTAAACCGGACGACATCCTCATCGTCGTGACGGGCGGCGCGCCCGGCCCGCACAGCGCCTGCTGCCCCACGTCGGGAGGGCTGAGCTGGTCGCAGACCGTCGCCATCGCGGACTAGGCGCGGCGTCGCGTTAGGCGGCCCCGCGCGGCGTCGTCCGCCGCCAGCGCCGGAGCAGCCACCACGCGCCCGCCGCTATCGCCAGGAACAGCAGGGCGTCCGCCATGAAAACGGAGCGCACGCCCAGTCCCACGCTCAGCACGCCCGCCGCCAGGCCCGCCGTCCCGTGCGAAAGGGCCTGAGCGCTCTGGACGACCCCGAACACCGCGCCCTGGCGCTCCCTGGACACGGTGCTGCTGACGAGCGAGCTGGAGCACGTCAGCATCGTCCCCTGGCACAGTCCGAACACCCCCACGAGCGCCGCGGACAGCACCGCCGACTGCACCCAGAACATCGGCAGGAACAGGGCGGACGCGGCGATGGACGCGACCAGGAACACGGGAAGGTGTCGGCCCGACGGGACGAGCCGCCCGATGGCCAGCGCGGACAGAGCGCTCGCCAGCGCCACCAGCCCCAGCGCGACGCCCGCCATCGTCGCGGCCCGTTCGGGCGCCATCTGCTGCATAAATATCGCCATGATGGGGGCCAGGCTGTACCCGCCGAACCTGCTCGCGAACAGCAGGCCGAGCAGGGGCAGCAGTCCCGCCGTTTGCAGAACGGTGTTCATGCCGCTCATGGGGTTCAGGCTCAGCTTGCCGGAGACGACGGGCGTGAACTTCTCGCGGACGAAGAACGCCGCTATGAGGAAGTCAACGAAGAGCACGCCGCTCATCACGAAGAACGGGGCGTTATAGCCGAACCTGTCCGCCAGCAGGCCGCCGAAGAGGGGCCCGACCATGTTCCCCAGGAAGAAGGCCATCTGCACCGAGCCCAGCGCCAGCGCAACGCGCCCGGTCCGCGCCTGCGACGCCGCCAGCGCCGAGGCGGCGGTGTTGACGCCGGTGAACGTGCCGTGCAGGACGCGCATGACGATGAGGAACGCCACGCTCGGCGACAGGCCGGTGAGTCCCACCACGACGACGCCCCCGAGGGCGGCGCGCAGCAGCATGGAACGGCGGCCATACCGGTCGGCCAGGTTGCCCCAGAACGGCCCGCTGAAGAAGGCGCCCAGCGAGCTGGCGAAGTGGGCGATGCCCGCCCAGAACGCGGCCTGGTCCGGGTCGCGCACGCCCAGCGTCTGGATGAACAGCGGGAGCAGCGGCGCGACGGAGCCGAACGCCACCGCCGACAAAAACACCACGAGCGTCAGCGCGTAGAGATTGCGTGTCGCGGCCTTGTCCACGGGTTGTGTCGGCGCGGTGGTCACGCGGCGATTATACAGAGTTTGCGGGTCTGGTGACGGGACGAATGCCGGAACGGTCTTAAGCCCTTGCAACAGCTCCGGTGCGGGAGAGTGCCCCGGCGCATCGGGGCCGGGGGTCTGGGGGTGTCCCCCAGGTTTGTTTTTCTCGTCCCCCCGCTCCCTTGCCAAGGGAGCGGGGGATACAGGGGGTGAGGGTTATCAAACAGGTTCTCAATCCTTGAGTTTCAGACCCCTCCGTTCAAGTTCTTCCTGCTTCTTTCTGTCGAACTCATCCTTGAACTGCTGATATGCCTCGGCGCTGTTGTCCGCGCGCGCTACCCGCTTCGGGTCCCTCCAGTCCGCGTGGAGCACCTTCTTCCAGGTCGCCTTGTCATCCCTGGCGGCGGCCCTGTCTATTGCCCTCTTGACATGCTCGGGGATCTCCACCCCCTCTGAATCGAGCTTCGCCTTCAGGTTGTCCAGCGCCACCGGGGTCCGGGCCCTGCCCTTCCCTTCATACCTCATCCGGTGCCCATCCTCCGCATCCTGCCGCCACACCATCTGGTGAGGAGTCCGGTCCACAACCGCCGCCAGGAAGCCGAATTGGTCCATAGTATTCAGGAACTCCTCTTTAGCGCGACGGAGAGCGGAGGGCGACTGACGGGCGATGCGGTACGCGAAGGCCATGGTCTCCCGCTCAAGGATGTCGCGGGTGGGGAAGATACGGTTGACCATGTGATAGTCGTAGGCTTCACGGGCGGTCAGGAACCGGTGCTCATACGCGAGCTCCAGCGCCTTGCGCGGACCGACGTTCCATATTGCTCTGGCGTCGGCCCTCGCGCCCAGGAACATCGCATCCTCCGCGGCGAAGATCATGTCCATGCTTGAAGCCACGTTCAGTCCCTGAAAGATGCACCACCCGTGCACCATGGCTATGGTGGGCTTTGGAATGGTGCGCAGCTTGTTGGTGGGCAACCAGTGAATCAAGTGGTCGTGCTCGATGTTGTACTGGTGCCACACCGCGGACTCGGAGCCGTACTCCTCGATGAGCTTCGCGGGTGGTCTTGCGTCCCCGTCCCACAGCGTGGGGGCTGACTCCGGCGTGAGCCCGTTGTTATCATCTCCGGATGAGAAACAGGGGCCCGCTCCGGAGAGGACGACTACGTGGCACTCCGGGTCGGCGGAGGCGCGGTCCGCGGCATCCTCCAGCTCGGCCAGCAGGGCGTGACTGAATGCATTCAGGTACCGTGGTCTGTTGAAAATTATGCGGGTGACTATTCCCGGATCATATGTGACGCGCTTATACTCCTTGGGGTCCAGGACTGGCTGTCTGTAATACCTGTCCTCGTCGAGCAGCCGGTAAGGCATAACTCCTCCTCTTTTTGTTGCTTTATTGGCCCGCGCGGGGCGCGTGATTTCAACCGCCGCTAGCTCCTGTTCCACCTCCTCGCCATTATCAGCCGGGACTGCGTATCGCTGTTCGGTCAGGCCGTTTCGCTTCATGGCGTTCTGGTTTCGATTAACTCCCGCGTCCTCGCGCCACAATTATGCGCGACGCGCCTGCCAAGTCAAGCGCCGCCCCCTTTCCGCCGCTTGACGCTGGACGGACAGGCGTCCTAGAATGAAAGGTGACAACCGCATAGCAAGGCACGCGGGAGCTTGGGGAGCCAGGCTGAGAGGCCCCGACGCATCGGGGCGACCGCAGGAACCTGACCTGGATAATGCCAGCGCAGGGAGTCGGCGTCTGACACCGAGCGCCCTGGAGCATCCAGAGGCGCTTCTTGTTTTAAAAGCGCGCCCGACGCCCGCCGAAGGAGACATTCGTATGGACGACGCCCTCATCATCGCGGGGAAGCGCATCCGCTCGCGCCTGTTCGTCGGCACGGGCAAGTACCACACCGTCGAGGAGATGCAGTCGGCGCTGGAGGCCTCCGGCGCGGAGATCGTGACGGTCGCCATCCGCCGTCTGGACCTGGACAATCCGAATAAGAAAACGCTCCTCGACCACATCAACTGGGACAAGTACACGCTCCTGCCGAACACGGCGGGCTGCCGCACGGCGCAGGAGGCGCTGTTCACGGCAAGGCTGGCGCGCGAGCTGACCGGCTCCACATGGGTCAAGCTGGAGGTCATTCCCGACCCGAAGTACCTGCTGCCCGACCCGATAGCCACGCTGGAGGCGGCGCAGGCCCTCGTCAAGGAGGGCTTCACCGTGCTGCCGTACATCCACGCCGACCCCGTCCTGGCGCGGCGACTCCAGGACGCGGGCTGCGCCACCGTCATGCCGCTCGGCTCGCCCATCGGCTCCGGGCAGGGCATCCTGACGGCGGACGAGATCAAGATCATCCTGGAGCACGCGAAGGTGCCCGTCGTGGTGGACGCGGGCCTCGGCGCGCCGTCCGACGCCGCGCTCGCCATGGAGATGGGCGCGGACGCCGTGCTGGTGAACACGGCCATCGCGAAGGCGGGCGATCCCGCCATGATGGCGGAGGCGTTCCGGCTCGGCGTGGAGGCGGGCCGCAAGGCGTACCTCTCCGGGCGCATCCCGCGCAAGGCCTACGCGGAGGCCAGCAGCCCCGTGGAGGGCGTGGCCCGGCCCTCGCGGACGTCATGACCTCTCGCCTCGCTCTGCCGTACCCCTGCCTGGCGCTGGTCACGGACCGGCGGCGCTGCCGCATCCCCCTCGACGCGGCGGTCGAACGGGCCATCGCGGGCGGCGTCAACCTCGTCGAGCTGCGCGAAAAGGACATGCCCGCCGACGAGCTTCTGGCCCTGGCGCGACGCCTCCGCGCGGTCACGCGGGGCCGGGCGCTGCTGGTGGTGAACGACCGCGTGGACGTGGCGATGGCCTCCGGCGCGGACGGCGCGCACCTGCCGGAGCGGGGCCTGCCCGTGCGCGACGCGCGTGCGCTGCTGCTCCGGCAGGCCGGAGGCCTGGTTGGCCGCTCCGTCCACGGCGTCGCCGGTGCGCTGGACGCGGAGCGGGACGGCGCGGACTACGCCATCCTCGGCACGATTTACGCGACGTCGTCCAAGCCGGGCGTCAGCCCCGCGGGCGTCGGCCTGGTGGCCGAGGCGTCGCGCGCCACAAGGTTACCCCTGATCGCCATCGGCGGCGTCACGGCGGAGCGCGCGCCGGAGGTGATGGCCGCGGGCGCATGGGGCGTCGCCGTCATCTCCGCCGTGCTGGACGCGGACGACCCCGCGGACGCGGCGCGGCGACTGCGCGTGGCGCTGGACTCCGCGGTCGCCCGGCGTTGCGACGAGGCGCGGGCGTGATAGCGCTGACCGTTAACGGAAAGGCCGTGGCGCTGGACGACCCCGTCGTCGTGCAGGCGTTCCTGACGATGCGCGGCATCAGCGGGCAGGCGGTCGCCGTCGCCGTCAACGGCGAGGTGCTGCCGCGCTCCGAGTACGGGACGCGGCTCCTGAACGACGGGGACGCCGTCGAAATCGTGCGCATGGTCGGCGGAGGCTAGAAGCTGTGGCGGAAGAACACCCCCTCTTAGACCTAAGAGAGGGAGAAGAAGTAACAGGGGCACATCCCCTGAGACCCCTGGCGGAGGCTGCGCCTCTCGCATTAGCCCTGACGGGCTTCCCTGCCGGGGGTCTAGCAGGCTGCTGAAAAAGGAGAGTCCAGAGGGGCGGAGCCCCTTTGGCGGGGGTCTGGGGGTATCCCCCAGATACTATTTTCACCCCCCCTTCCTGGCCAGGAAGGGGGCAGGGGGATGGTCGAAAATGGTTTTGCATCGTCCTGCTAGGGGTACCCCCAATAGTTGGCGATGCTTGCTTCTCCCACAAGAGCACAATGGGACGCAACCGCGCCAGCGCGAGTCAGCGGGTGCAGGGCGCAGCCCGCCGGAGGGTTCGGGAGGTGTACCAGCCTTGCGCAAGCAGCCGCCTGTGGAGCACCGTCACCCTGAATCCTTCGGCGTCACTCAGGACAGGCTCCGCGAAGGGTCTAGGTAGGTTCAAGACGAGCGTAGATTCTTCGCTGCGCTCAGAATGACAGGACACACTCGGGTGCAGGGCGCAGCCCGCCGGAGGGTTCGGGAGGTGTCCTCCCGAACAATTCCTCTTCTTCCCCTTCCCCTTCCAGGAAAGGAAGGGGACAGGGGATGGTTCACTGTGCCCAGACGAGGCGTGCGGAATCCGTGATAACTCTACGTTTGAGAAGAAGGGGCTAGCATGACGGGCAAAGCGGACGTCGTCATCATTGGCGGGGGCGTCGCGGGATGCTCCACCGCCTACTACCTGGCCCGCGAGGGCGTCACATCCCTCGTCATCGAGCGCGACGGCATCGGCAGCCAGGCGTCGGGCGTGGCCGCGGGCATGCTGGCGCCGCTGGCGGAGGCGAGCGCGCCCGGCCCCGCCTTCGAGCTGGCGTACCGCAGCCTGCGCCTGCACCCGGAGCAGGCGCAACGGCTCCGCGAGGAGACGGGCGTGGACGTCCTGTACGCGGAGCAGCCCGTCCTCCGGCTGGCCTTCACGGAAGAGGAGGAGCGCGACCTTCTGGCCAAGATGGCGTGGCAGCAGCGCCTGGAGCCTGCCCGCGGCTCGAACACACGCCTGGACGTGTCCTGGGTGCGCGGCGACGACCTGCCGCGTGTCGAGCCGCTGCTGGGACCCGGCGTGCGGGGCGCGATCCTCTCGGCGCACGAGGCCCAGGTGGACGCCTACCGCCTGTCGGTGGCGCTGGCGGAGGCGGCCAGCCGCCGGGGCGTCACCATCCGCAACGGCGGCGTCGTCGGCGTGCGCCGCGACGGCGACCGAATGACCGGCGCGGTGCTGGCGACCGGCGAGGTCGTCGAGGGCGGCGCGTACCTGTTTGCCATGGGGCCGTGGGCCTCGCACAGCGGCGCGTGGCTGGGCCTTCCCGTGCCCGTCGAGCCGCTGCGCGGGCAGCTCGTGAAGCTGAAGCCCGCGCCGGGCACCGCTCCCCGGCATACGCTCTTTCACAGGGGCAACTACGTCATGGCGAAGGTGGACGGCTCCGTGCTGGCGGGGACGACGGAGGAGCGCGTCGGCTTCGATGTCCGGGTCACGCCGGAGGGCCGCGACGCCTGCGCGACAGCCGTCCACAGGCTGGCGCCCGCGCTGGAGGGCGCGGAGGTGATGGAGTACCGCGCCGGGCTGCGGCCCATATCCGGCGACGGCCTGCCTCTCCTGGGCGCCGTGCCGGGATGGTGCAACGTGTACATGGCGGCTGGCTATGGGCGCAAGGGCATCCTGCTGAGCGCCGTCACCGGCCAGAGCATGGCCGCGCTCATCGCGCACGGGCGCTCGCCGGTGGCGCTGGAGCCGTTCGCGCCGGGCCGCTTTCTGGCGGTCGGAAAGGGAGGGTCACAGTCATGACAGAGGAAGCGAAGCGCGCCCGCCTGGCCGGGCTGTACGTTGTCCTGGACCCGGATGTGACCGGCGACCGCGACATCATCCAGGTGGCGCGCGAGGCGATGGCGGGCGGCGCGACGGTGCTGCAGCTCCGCGACAAGCGGCACGACAAGGGGCGGCAGCTTGAGCTGGCCCGCGCGCTCCAGCGCGTCGCGGCGGAGGGCCATGCGCTGTTCTTCGTGAACGACCACGTGGACGTGGCGCTCCTCCTGGCGGGCCCCGATGGTATCGGGGTGCACCTGGGGCAGAAGGACATCCCCGTGGCGGAGGCGCGGCGCATCCTTCCGCGCAACGTCCTCGTGGGCGCCTCCACGAACAACGTGGCGGAGGCGCTGCGGGCGAAGGCGGACGGCGCGGACTACGTCTCCGTGGGGTGCCTGTACCCGACGCGGACGAAAGGGGACACGCGCCCCGCGACTCTGGACATGCTGCGCGCCGTGAAGCAGGCGGCGGGCCTGCCCGTCTGCGCCATCGGCGGCGTCAACGAAGGCAACATCGCCGAGGTGGCGAGCGCGGGAGCGGACATGGCGTCCGTCATCCGGGCGGTGTGCGCCGCCCCGGACGTGGGCGCCGCGGCGCGCCTGCTCGCCTCGCGGTTCCGGCAGGGGCGCGAGGGCGCGTCCTAAGGAACTATCTCAAAATGCCTGTTGGGAGAGTGCAGAGAGGGCGTGGCCCTCTCTGCCGGGGGACTGGGGGTGCCCCCCAAGTTCCATTTCTCTCTCCCTCTTCCTTCCAAGGGAGAGGGAGAACAAGAGGGCGAGGGTTTTGAGATAGATCCTAAGTTGGCGTCGCGCCCGGGCGCCGCTCCGGTGTATACTGGGCGTTTGTGAGACCATCATCCGCGACTATTGACTGGCGGCGCAACCTCTACGTTCTGGTTATTGCGCAGTTCCTCTCCAGCATGGGTTTCAGCTTCGTCAACCCCTTCTTCCCCCTCTACATTCAACAATTGGGCGTGCCGGACGCGAGTCTGGCCGCTTTCTGGGCCGGCGTGGGCCAGTTCGCAAGCGGACTGGGCGCGTTTGTGTCCGGCCCTCTGTGGGGCGCCCTTGCGGACCGGCACGGGCGCTTGCCCATGGTGCTGCGGGCGGGCTTTACCGGCGCGGTGATTCTCGCTCTCACGGGCCTGGCCCAGAGCGTGGGCTTCATCATCGTCATGCGCGGACTCTCCGGTTTCTTCACGGGGGTCATCACTGCCTCCTCCGCGCTGGCCGCGTCACAGGCGCCCAAGGAGCGGGTGCCCTTCGTCGTGGGGACGCTCCAGATGGCCTTTTTCCTGGGGATTTCCGTAGGCCCGCTGCTGGGCGGCGTTCTGGCGGACGCCGTCGGGTACCGGGTACCCTTCTTTGTGACCGGGGGCCTCCTGCTGCTGGGGGCGATTCTTGTCCTCGTCTTCGTGCGGGAGCGCTTTGAACAACCCCGGGACCAGAAAAACAGGCCGGGGCCGCTTCAGGATGTCCGCATGGTCCTGAGCATGTCCTTTATCGTGCCCCTGCTGCTCTTTCTGTTCGTGGTCCGGTTTGGCCCCCAGATGCTTCAGCCCACGCTGGCCGCATTCATGCAGACACTGGTGACGGACGGAGCCGCCTCCGTGGCGGGGATGGCCTTTTCCCTTTTGGGGTTCGTCAGCGCCGGCGCCTCCGTGCTCACGGGCCGCGTGACGCAACGCGAGAGCCTGCGGCGGGCGACCATTGTGTCCTGCTTCGCTGCAGTCGTGTGCTATCTTCCCCTGTTCTGGACTCAGTCGCCCGCGCTCTCGACGGCGCTCGTAGCGCTCACCGGCGTTCCGATTGGTGTGCTGATGACGAGCACTGCGGCGCTCACCAGCGCAGCGGTGGACCCGGAGCGTCAGGGCGCGGTGTTCGGGGTGTTGCAGAGCGTGAACGCGCTGGCGTTCGGGCTGGGCCCTCTGCTGGGCGGGACGATGGGCGCGGCCCTGGGGCTGCGCTCCGTCTTCCTGGCGAACGCGGCTCTGTTTGCCGCGCTGGGCCTGGGCGTATGGCTGATGCGAGGCCCTTTGCGGGCGGCGCCGGAGCCTGCGTCAGGTGCGCGTCACGGGAGCTGAAGTCTCACGCGTTACGGCATGCATTTGGAGATGACAACTTTTCGGCGTGACGGCGCCGCTGGAGTATAATCGGCCCCGTGAGTGAAACGAGCGGAGTCCCCGGCTGGCGGAGGAACCTGTACATCCTCGCAGCGGCGCAGTTCCTCACCGCGCTGGGTTTCAGCTTCGTCCAGCCCTTCTTCCCCCTGTACATTCAGGAGCTTGGCGTCCCCGACCCGGGCCTCAGCGCCTTCTGGGCGGGCGTCGCAATCTTCTCCGGCGGGTTCTTTTCGTTCGTGGCGGGCCCCATCTGGGGCACCCTGGCCGATCGGTTTGGGCGGCGGCCCATGGTCCTGCGGTCCATGTTCGCCGGCGCGATCATCGTTGGACTCATGGGCGTCATACCCAGCGTGGGCTATCTCGTCCTTCTGCGCGGGCTGCAGGGCATTTTCACCGGCACCAATCCCGCCTCGACCGCGCTGGCCGCGTCGCAGGCCCCTCGCGAACGGGTGGCGTTCGCCGTGGGTCTTGTCCAGACGGGCTTCTTCCTGGGCATAACCGCCGGGCCGGTGATGGGAGGTCTTCTCGCGGACGCGGCGGGACACAGAATCCCGTTTATAGTCACGGCAGTTGTCATCTCTTTGGGCGCGTCGGTCGTTCTCTTCTTCGTTCGCGAGCAGTTTGTCCCCCCCAAGGCAGGAAGCCAGCGGCCCAACCCCATCCAGAATGTCCGCATTGTGCTTAGCGTCAGGAGCATCCTTGTGCTGCTCGGCCTGTTGTTCGTCGTGCGTTTTGGCGCCACCATGCTCAACCCTATCTTTTCAGTATTTTTGCAGGGCATGGTGAATTCGGGAGCCGCCTCCCTGGCGGGCGCGGGCTTCGCGCTGCTCGGCCTGACAAGCGCTGTGGCGGCCCTCGCGGTCGGCAAGGTGGAACGATGGGTGACGATGCGTCTGGTGATCGTTCTGTCCTGCTTCACGGCGGCGGTCCTGTACTTTCCGGAGTTCTGGGTCCGGTCCCCCCTTCTGGCGGTGTTGCTCTTCGGTCTTGCCGGCTTCTCACAGGGAACGCTCATCACCGCCATGAACGCGCTCGTCAGCTCCTCCGCGTCCAGGGAGCGCCAGGGGGCGGTCTTCGGCGTTGTGCAGAGCGCGAACGCGCTGGCGCTGGGGATGGGGCCGCTGATAGGAGGCGCCATGGGCGCTACGCTCGGCTTCGGCACCGTCTTCGTGGCCGACGCGGCGCTGTTCCTGCTGGTGGGGGTGTGGGCGTGGCTCCTCCTGAGGAAGAGAGCGACGTTCGCCGAGGAACGATCAAGCGGCGGCTAGACGCGCTTCTTTCCGCGCTTCCGCAGGAGCGCGGCGACGCGGTCCAGGATGCGGTGCGCGACCTCGCTCTTCAGCAGCAGGGGAAGCTCCTCTATCCGGCCGGAGCGGTCCAGGATGGTGACTCTGTTGGTGTCCACGGTGAAGCCGCTGTCCCGCGCGCTGACGTCGTTCGCCACGATCATGTCCAGGTTCTTGCGCCGCAGCTTGGCCTGAGCGTTGGCGATCACGTCCTGGCTCTCCGCCGCGAACCCGACGCGGACGAAGTCGCCGCGGAGTTCCGCCAGGATGTCGGGGTTCTTCACCAGCTCCACGTTGAGTGTATCCTGCGTCTTCTTGATCTTCTGGGACGCCGTCTTCGTCGGGCGGTAGTCAGCCACGGCCGCAGCCATTGTCAGAGCGTCCGCCTTCGCGACGGCCTTCTGCACCGCCGCCTGCATCTCCCGCGCGCTCTGCACGCGCACCGTCTCCACGCCTACGGGGTCGGGCAGGTAGGTGGGCGCGGTGATGAGGGTCACGCGCGCTCCCCGGTCTCGCGCGGCCTCGGCGATGGCGAACCCCATCTTGCCCGACGAGCGGTTGCCCACGTAGCGCACGGGGTCAATCGGCTCCTGCGTCCCGCCCGCCGTGACCACAATGCTCCGCCCGGCCAGGTCGCCCTTCGCGCGGCCCTGGAGCATGCTCGCCACGGCCATGATCTCCTCCACGGGGGCCAGCCGCCCCATGCCCATAAGGCCGGAGGCGAGGTGGCCGTGCGCCGGGCCGACGATGGTGACGCCGCGCTCCCGCAGCCGCTTGAGGTTCTCCTGCGTGGCCGCATTGTCGTACATGTGCGCGTCCATGGCCGGGGCCACGACCACCGGCGCGCGCGTCGCCAGGATGGTACACGTAAGAGCGTCGTCCGCGAGGCCGTTCGCCATTTTGGCGATGACATTGGCCGTGGCGGGCGCCACGATCACGATGTCCGCGCGCTTCGCCAGCGCCACGTGCTCGACTGCAAGCTCCGAGTCGGGGTCGAACAGGTCGGTGACCACCGGCTGGTGGGTGACGCTGCGGAAGGCGATGGGGCGGACGAACTCCTGGGCCGAGCGGGTCAGAATGACGTCCACCACGGCCCCCGCCTGGGCCAGTTTGCTCGCCAGGTCAACGGCCTTGTAGCAGGCGATGCTGCCCGTGACTCCCAGGACGATGCGTTGCGCGGCTAGCATGGATTAGCGTCCTTCCTCCGACCGGTCGTTCAGCTCATGGATGAGGCGCAGGCCGATGAGGGTGAGGTCCGGATTGACGGCGTTGAAGACGTTCGTCTCCCGGGCGATGATATCCGCGTTGCCGCCGGTGGCGACCACGCGGACATCGGCCCCCATCTCCCGCCGCATGCGCGTCACGATGCCCTCCACGAGGCCCACGTAGCCGAAGACGAGACCGGACTGCATGCTGGTCACCGTCGTCCGTCCCACGGCGCTGCGCGGACGCACCAGGTCAATGCGCGGCAGCTTGGATGCGCGCTCGAAGAGGGCCTCCGCGGCGATCTTGATGCCGGGCGCGATGGCGCCTCCTATGTAGTCGCCGTCCTTGGAGATGGCGTCGAAGACCGTGGCCGTGCCGAAGTCCACCACGATGACCGGTCCGCCGTACAGCTTGAAGGCGGCCACGCCGTCGGCGACGCGGTCGGCGCCCACCTCGCGAGGGTTGTCGGCCAGGATGCGTATGCCGGTGCGGATGCCCGCCTCCACGATGACGGGGTCCGTCTTGAAGAAGTGCTTGCACAGCTCGGCGAAGGTGGACGTCAGCGGGGGGACCACGCTGCAGATGACGGCCTTGGTGATGTCCGCGGGGCTGATGTTCTCCCGCGGCAGCAGGTTCAGCAGGAAGACGCCGTATTCGTCGGGCATGCGGCGCACGTCCGTCCCCAGCCGGAACGTGGCCCGCAGGTCCTCTCCTTGGAAGACGCCGACCGTTACGTTGGTGTTGCCTATGTCAAGGGCGAGGAGCATTGCTTCGTCCTTCCGCGGAAGGATTCCCCGGAATGTCCCTATGTCTCTATTGCGAAAAGCATCGCGTTAACGTAGGTATTCTACCACGAAGGGGAACACGCCCGGTGGCGTGGGGGCGAGTGCATGTCCTGGCGTTCTGTCCCCGAAATACGTTTGCAAATCGTTATTGCGAGGAATCCCGACTTGTCGGGACGACGATGCAATCTGAAGGAGGGGTGGGCCGCCGCCAGATTGCCACGGCCCTCCGGAGCCTGTGGTGAGCCTGTCGAATCCATCGGGCCTCGCAATGACAGTTGTAGCGGACTTCGGAGACACCACACCTAGCGCGGCGGCATCTCCTCGGAGTGCCGCGGGGCCGCGTGCCGCTCCTTCAGACGCCGGATAGCGCGGGGCAGCACGGGCAGGAGGTCGCCCGCCAGCACGCCGGCGTCGCCCAGCTCCGCGCGCAGCATTTCTCCGGCCAGGGCGTGCACGTACACGCCGCACGTCGCCGCGTCCAGCGGGCCCAGGCCCTGCGCCATCATTCCCGCGATGGCGCCGGACAGGACGTCGCCGGACCCGGCGGAGGCCAGCGCCGGATTGGCGAAGGGGCTGAGCAGCGTCTCGTCGCGGGGGCCGGCCACGATGGTGTGCGCCCCCTTGAGGACGACGGTCTTCTTCCACCGGGACGCCGCCTGCCGGGCCTGTTGCATGCGGTCGGACTGCACCTCGGCGGGCGTGGCGCCGGACAGGCGCGCCATCTCGCCGGGATGCGGCGTGAGCACCGCGGGCGGCTTCACCCGCGTCCACCAGCGGGGCGTCCGCGCCAGGGAGTTCAGCGCGTCCGCGTCAAGAACCAGTCTTTGCGCACAGTCGTCCGGAAGGGCGTCCAGCGTCCGGTTGACGAACTCCACCGTGGACGGGTGCTGGCCCAGGCCGCAGCCCATGAGAAGCACCTTGTAGTCGGCGAGGCGCGCCAGCACGTCGTGGGAGGCGGCGGCGTCAACGACGCCGGGCTCCGCTTCCGGCAGGGGCAGGTAGGTTATCTCCGCGATGCGCGCCGCGATGACCGGCACCAGGCTGCGGGGCGCGGCCAGCGTCACGAGGCCCGCGCCGACCCGCGCCGCCGCGCTCGCGGCCAGGCCCGCCGCGCCGATGTAGTTGATGGAGCCCGCCACGACGAGCACCTCGCCGAACGTCCCCTTGTGCGCGTCCAGGGGCCGCGCGGGCAGCCGCGCCCGGACCCAGTCGTCCGTCAGCAGCTCGGTGGAGACGTCCTCGGCCAGCTCCGGCGGTATGCCGATGTCCACGGTCACCAGCCGGCCCACGTGCGCGGCGCCGGGGAACATGAAAAGGCCAACCTTGGGATAGCCAAGGGTGACGGTGAGGTCGGCAACGGGACACGCGGGGTCAACGGCGCCGGTGTCCGCGTTGAGGCCGGACGGCACGTCCAGGGCGAGCACGGGAAGGTGCGGACGCCGGCTCTTCTCCTCCATGACCAGCTCCAGAGCGCGCTTCATCGCGCCTTCCAGCGGGCGGCTCGCGCCCGTGCCCAGCACGGCGTCAATCACCAGCTCGCAGGAGGAGAGCAGTCGGCGGAGGTTGCGCAGCCCGTCGTCCTTGCGCGCCTCGAAGATGGGGATGCTGGACTCCTCGGCGTCTTCGAAGGGCTTGTCCTTGCTTTTGCGGGGCGTGCACAGATAGACCTCGACGCGGGCGCCCCAGTCGTCCAGGTGACGCGCCGCCACCAGCCCGTCGCCGCCGTTGTTGCCGGGGCCGACGAGCACCAGGATGGGGAAGCCGTGGAGCTGGGGCGTCATCTCCTGGGCCTGCTGCGCCACCGCCAGGCCGGCGTTCTCCATGAGCATCTCCACCGTCACGTTCCGTTCGGCGGAGCGGCGCTCCAGGTCGCGCATCTGGTCGGCGGTGACGATCTTCATGGCGTTGTCTCCCCCACGACCATGACCACGGCGTACTCGCGTGAATGCGAGATGCTCAGGGCAAGTTCAGCGATCTTCAAGTCGGCGGCCCGCTTCCGGGCGCGACCGTGCAGGCGGACGGAGGGCGCGCGTCCGCGCTCGCGCACGACCTCGATCTCCCTCCAGCCGACGCCGCGTATGCCCGTGCCGAGGGCCTTCATGACCGCCTCCTTGGCGGCGAAGCGCGCCGCCAGTTGGGCCGGGCGCTTGCGGCAGAAGGCGGCCTCCTCCGGCGTGTAGATGCGGCGCAGGAACCGCTCGCCCCAGCGGTCGAGCGCCTGCCGGATGCGCGGGATTTCGATGATGTCCACTCCGACATGATGCATATGCGTCCGAGGTGTGACGAGTCTCGCCGGTAGTATAGCATAGCCGCCTTGGCGCCGCGCCGAGAGATACTAACAGGGCGGACGGTGTCCCGTCCTCGTGTCCTGAGTCACTAATCGTTTAGCCAATCGGGCGTATCATGCCGCTGGCCTGCGCCTGTTGCTAACAGATACCTCACCCCCATGCCCCCGCCCCGATTCTATCGGGGTATCCCCCGGAATTATGCAGCGAACGTCTGACTCAGGACACTAAACATACGTGGTGTATGTTCACAGGGGCGCAGCCACTGCCGGAGGGTTCGGGAGGTGTCCTCCTGAAAAACTCTTTGTGTCCCCCTTTTCCTGCAGGAGAAGGGGGACACGGGGATGAGGTACCTGATCTCAGCAAGCGCATGAACTCTTGACGGCAAAGCACATGAATTGTTATGACTAACGAGACGGAGCGCTAAGCGCCGTGCGCAGAGGTTGAGAGGCCGGAGGACAGCAGCCCCGCCTGTTCCAGGACCGTGGGGATATGTTGTTCCCACCCGATGGCCATGATGTGCACGCCCCGGCAGTATGGCCGGATGGCGGCGATAGTCCGCGCCGCTATCGCCACGGACGCGGCCGTTCTGTCCGCCGCGCGCTCCATTTCCTGGACAACGGGTTCCGGGATGCGAATGCCGGGGACATGCTCGTTCATGTGCCGGGCCATGCCCGCCGACTTCAACAGGATGATGCCCGCGAGGACGGGGACGTTCAGGCGCTTGAACTTTTGCATAAAGCGGATGAACGCGTCCGGCTCGAAGACGGCCTGGGACTGGAAGAACCGCGCGCCGTTCCGGACTTTGTCCTCCGCGAGCCGTATCTCCGCGTCGGTGTCCCCGGCTCCCGGGTTCGTCGCGGCCCCCAGGACGAAGTGGGGCGCTCCGAGCAGGGCGTTGCCCGCCAGGTCATGCCCCCGCATCAGCGTGCTGGCCGCCTCAAGAAGCTGCGAGCTGTTGCGGATGTCGAAGACGGGCGTGGCGTCCGGGTGGTCGCCGATGCCGATGGGGTCGCCGGTGAGGCACAGAACGTTCTCGATGTCCAGCGCCGACGCCGCCAGAAGGTCGGCCTGGAGGGCGATGCGATTGCGGTCGCGGCAGGTGACCTGCAGGATAGGCTCGATGCCCATCCGACGTATGCGCGCGGCCAGTCCGATGCCGCCCATGCGCATGGCGGAGGCGCTCTGGTCGGTGACGTTGACGGCGTCAACGTGCGGCTTCAGCAGCGCCACGTCCGCGAGGAGCCGAGTCAGGTCCACGCCCTTGGGCGGATTGATCTCGGCGGTCACGAGGAACTTGCCGGAAGCGAGGGCGTCGGCGAAGCTGCCCATCCGTGGCTCCTTTCGCGCGGGGGACAGCTTCCATTATAGGTGGGCGGCTACCGGCGTGTCCAGGAAAAGCTGCTATAATCGGCTATCCTGGAACCTGTGCTGACAAGGATACGCACGCAATGGACGCTCGGCCCTCCGCCCTGGGCGTGACGCGCTTCCGGCGATGGGAGTTCGCCTGGGGGACGCGCACCTATATCATGGGCATCATCAACATGACGCCGGACTCCTTCTCCGGCGACGGCCTCGGCTACGACGTGGACGCGGCGATGGCGCAGGCGTCGCGCTTCGTGGAGGAGGGCGCGGACATCCTGGACGTGGGCGGCCAGTCCACGCGTCCGCCCATAGCGGCGCGCGTGGAGGCGCGGGTGTCCGGCGGTGTCCGCGCGGGGCCATCTCAGCCCGTGGACGAGGAGGAGGAGCTGCGCCGCGTCATCCCGGTCGTCGAGCGGCTGGCCCGCGACCTGCCCGTGCCCATCAGCATTGACACGTATCGGTCGGCGGTGGCGCGGCGCGCCATCGAGGCCGGCGCGGCGATGGTCAACGACGTGTGGGGCCTGAAGCATGACCCCGCCGTCGCGCAGGTTGCGGCGAAGGCGGGCGCGCCGCTGATTCTCATGCACAACCAGAAGGGGACGGAGTACCGCGACCTGGTGCCGGAGGTCGTCGCCGGGCTGCGCGGAAGCATGGACGCGGCGCTCCGGGCGAGCGTCCCGCGCGAGCACATCATCGTTGACCCGGGCTTCGGCTTCGGCAAAACACGGGAGCACAACCTGGAGCTTCTGCGGCGGCTGCGGGAGCTGACCGTGCTGGGTCGCCCCATTCTGGTGGGCACGTCGCGGAAGTCCACCATCGGCGCGGTGCTGGACCTGCCCGTGGACCAGCGCGTCGAGGGCACGGCGGCCACCGTCGCCATCGCCATCGCCAACGGCGCGGACATCGTGCGCGTGCACGACGTGCGCTACATGGCGCGGGTGGCGCGCATGGCGGACGCCGTCGTGCGCCCCGCCTTGCGGGGCTGACCCGATGCCTCCCGTGGCGCCGCCCGTCGACGTGTACCTGGGCCTGGGCGCGAACCTGGGCGACCGGCGCGCTAACTTGGCGAAGGCCCTGGATATGCTGTCGCTGAACGTGGACGTGACGCGCGTGTCCAGCCTGTACGAGACGGAGCCGGTGGGCTACACCGCTCAGCCGGCGTTCCTGAACGCCGTCGCGCTCGTACGCACGACGTTTCCGCCGCTACAGGTGTTCAGCTTCGCCAAAGGCATCGAGCGGGCGATGGGCCGCACGCCGAGCTTCCGCAACGCGCCGCGCCTGGTGGACATTGACATCCTGCTCTACGGCGAGGTGGTGACGGAGTCGCCGGAGCTGACGCTGCCGCACCCGCGCATGCACGAGCGGGCGTTCGTGCTTGCGCCGCTGGCGGAGATAGCGCCGGAGGCGTGGCACCCGACGCTGCTGAAGACAGCGCGCGAGCTGCTGGCGGACGTGTCCGGGCGCGAAGGCGTGCGCCTTGCCGAGGGCGGCGCGTGGTGGAAGGGCTAGCGTAGGCTTCCAACGCTTCGTTACGGCAGGGGTTCGCCTGGAATCTCCGGCACGAAGGAGTGCAGAGGGGGCGAAGCTCCGTAGCCTGTCCTGAGCGAAGTCGAAGGAACGGGGGCACTGGGGGTGACCCCCAGTATCCCTCGTTCCCCTTCCTCGGAGAAGGAAGGGGAACTAAAGGGGATGGTTCCCCGTGTGAAAGACCAGGGACCATGCAAATGCGATTAACGTTGCGGAGTCTCGCAGGTAACGAGATTTCCCAAGCACTACACTAACGACAGGAGGGCGCGATGGAGCTGTGGCAGCTAGGCGTGGGCGACATCGTGGGCCTGGTGACAGGCGGGCAGGTCTCGCCCGTGGAGGTTGTGCGCGCGCTGCTCCGGCGCATCGAGTCGCTTGAGCCGGACGTGCAGGCGTGGGCCGCGCTCGACCCGGAGGGTGCGCTCGCAGACGCGGAACGGGTCGCCGCGGGCCGGACGCGCGGCGCGACGCAGCCGGGGTCGCTGGCGAGCGTGCCTTTCGGCGTCAAGGACATCTTCTGGACGAAGGGCCTGCGCACCGCTGCGGGCTCCCGCGTTCTCGCCGACTTTGTCCCGCAGGAGGACGCCACCACCGTGAAGCGCCTCCGCCGCGCGGACGCGGTCATCCTCGGCAAGCTGCACACCGCCGAGTTCGCCGGGGCCGACCCGCCGCCCACGCGGAACGCCTGGAACCCCGAGCACACGCCTGGCGGCTCCAGCAGCGGCTCCGCCGTCGCGGTGGCGACGGGCATGGTCCCCGCGGCGCTCGGCACGCAGACGGGCGGCTCCGTCCTGCGGCCCGCCGCCTATAACGGCGTCGTGGGGCTGAAACCGTCCTACGGCCTCGTCAGTTGCTTTGGCGTCATACCCGCCGCGTGGTCGTTCGACACCGTGGGCGTATTCGCGCGGAGCGTTCAGGACGCCGCGCTCGTCCTCGACGTCCTGGCGGGCTACGACGCGAATGACCCGGTCACCGTCCGGCGCCCGCGCGTCCGGTACTCGCGGGACGCGCTCGACGGCGCTCCGCCTCGACTGGGCGTCGTTCGCGATTTCTTCTGGGAGCGGTGCGACGCCTCGGCCAGGCGGGAGATGGAGCAGGCGACGGCCAGGCTATCCCGCGCCGGCGCGACGCTGGAGGAGGTGCGCCTGCCCGCGTGCTTCTCGCGCATTCACGCCGAGCACCGCTTGATCAACGACTCCGAGATCGCGGCGTACCACGAGGAGCAGTTCGCGAAGAGCGACGACCTGTACGGGCCGAAGATCGCGGGCCGGGTGCGGGCGGGTCTGTCCCACCCGGCGACGGCCTACGCGCGGGCGCTGCGCGAACGTCCTGCGGTCATCGCCGAGATGCTGAAGCTGACGACGGGAGTTGACGCCCTCCTGACTCCGGCGACGCCGACGCCCGCTCCGCAGGGCCGCTCCTCAACGGGCGACCCCGCGTTTCAGACGCCGTGGTCGTACTGCGGCTTCCCGTCCGTAGCGCTCCCGTCGGGAACGAGCGAGTCCGGGCTGCCGCTGGGCGTCCAGCTCGTCGCGGCGCGCTGGAGCGACCGCCGCCTGCTTCGTGTGGCCCGCTGGTGCGAGGCGGCCCTCGATTTCCGCTCGCGGCCTCCCTGCTGGAGCGCCGCGTACGGCTGATCCAACCGCGCTGCTACGGCGCGAGCCGGCGGCTAGTGTGCGTGCGCCTGCGTCTGCTTGCGGAGCTGCGGCGGCAGCAGGTTCGGGATGGAGTCCTGAATGGGGTAGGACTCGTTGCACTTGGCGCAGCCCAGGGCCCCCTTGACGATCTCCTGGTCGCGCTCCTCCTCGACTCGTAGCTCCAGCTTGCCCTTGCAGACCGGGCAGACCAGGATGTCCATAAGGTCACGTCTCATCGTTGCGCACCCCTCACCCAGTTTGAATAGCGCTTGTATTATACCGCGCGTCCACGGCCCGCGTTACTGCGTCCCGCGCATCCTGGGGTCCAGCACGTCGCGCAGGGCGTCGCCGAGCATGTTGAAGCCGAAGACCGCGAGGCTGATGGCGACGCCGGGGAAAATGGCGATCCACGGCGCCTGCAGCATGAAGCGCCTGCCCTCGTCGCTCAGCGTGCGGCCCCACGACGGGAACGGTGGCGGCACGCCGAACCCGATGAAGCTGAGTGACGACTCCACCAGGATGGCCCAGCCGAGGTACATGGTGGTCAGCACGATCACGGGCGATATGACGTTGGGCAGGATATGCCGGAAGATGATGTCGGCATGCGTGCACCCAATCGCCGTCGCGGCCTCCACGTACTGGCTCGCCTTGATGCTCCTGACGGTCGCCCGCACCACGCGCGAGCTTCTCGGCGCCATCGCTATCGCCAGGGCGAGCATCAGGTTGAAAATGCCTGTGCCCAGCACGGCCATGAACGCCATCATCAGCATGATCCACGGGAACGCCATGATGGCGTCAACAAATCGTTCAATGACGGCGTCAACGGCGCCTCCGTAGTAGCCGCCGATGATGCCGATCACGATGGCCGCGAACGTTCCGATGGCCACGGCCCCGAAACCGAGCGCGAGCGAGATGCGCGAGCCGAACAGGATGCGGCTCCACAGGTCTCTGCCCAGCTGGTCGGTGCCTATGGGGTGGGACGCGCTTGGCGACGCGAGCTGCTCGCGCGGCGACGTTTGCAACGGATCATACGGCGTCAAAAGAGGCGCGGCGATAGCCAGGAGCGCCAGCAGAACGACGAGCGTCCCGCCGATGGCGCCGAGCGGCTTGTGGCGCAGGAACCACAGAACGCCCGCCGCCGCACGGGACGCCGCGGACGCGGAACGCGTGAGGCCCCGCTCCGGAGCGGCCCGCTCGTCCGTGCGCGCGTGCATCGTCATCCCTGCCGGACGCGCGGGTCGGAGTAAGCGACCACAAGGTCAACGGCCAGGTTGACGAGCACGACCGCGAGGGCGACGAACAGGTTCACGGCCTGGATGGCCGGGTAGTCCCGCCAGAGCACGGCCTTGATGGTGTACGTGCCGACGCCCGGTATCCCGAATATCTCTTCAAGCACCACCGTCCCGCTCAGTACCACCACGACGTTCACGCCGATGACGACGATGACGGGGCCCATCGCGTTGAGCATGGCGTGGCGCCAGATGACGAGGTGCTCGCGCAGGCCTTTGGCGCGCGCCGTCCGGATATAGTCGTGGCGCAGCACTTCGAGCAGCGTGGTGCGGGTCATGCGCATCACGCTCGCCGCCATGTACACGGCGAGCAGAAGCGCGGGGACGAGCAGGAACGAGACGTTGCCGATCGGGTCCACGTTCAGCTTGACGAACCGTATCGGCGGCATCCACTCGAACCAGAGCGCGCCGTACAGGATGATGAGGGTGGCTGTCCAGAAGTAGGGCAGGGAGAGGCCCAGGATGGCGATGCTCCGGGCTATGTAGTCCGCAAGGGTGTCCTGTCGGACTGCCGAGAGCACGCCTATGGGGATGCCAATCACAAGGGAGAGCAGGACCGCCAGGAAGGTCAGCTCAAGGGTGACGGGCAGGCGCTCCACGAGGACTTCTTCAAAGACAGGCTTGTGCGTGTAAAGGGATACGCCCAGATCGCCGCGCAGAATCTCACCCGACCACGTGAGGAACTGCTCGTGAACGGGCCTGTCCAGCCCGAGCCGGACGCGCATCTCCTTGATGTCCGCGTCACTGACGTTCGCCTCGCTGAGCATCATGACCACCGCGTCTCCCGGAAGCAGGCGCACCAGCGTAAACACCATGAGCGCCACCAGAAGAACGGTGGGAATGACCAGCACAACTCTGCGGGTGATGTAAGCGTTCAACGGCAGGTCCGGGACGGGGGCAAGGGCGCTGCGCCCCTGCTCCCCGTCAATTGCTCAGCGTTGCCAGGAGGTCCGGCTACTTGTTCAGCCAGACGTCGGAGAACTGGTGCTGCGGGTAGAACCAGCTCCCGTTGTAGTTCTTCACGAAGGACTGGCGCGTCGTGTAGGTGTACGGCTCGTCCAGGTACACCCGCGCGGCCTGGTCAATGGCGCGCAACTGGGCCTCTTTGTACAGCTTCCCGCGCTCGGCGATGTCGTACGTGGAGCGGGCGGCCTCCAGCATCTTGTCTATCTCAGGGTCTTTGTACTTGCCGTAGTTCCGGGAGCCCGTGGAGTGCAGCGAGAGCCAGATGTATTCGTCCGGCTCCACCACGGCGCCGAGGCCGCGTACGATCAGGTCGAAGTCGCCGCTCCGCTCGGAGTTCAGGTAGGCGGCCTGCTCCAGCACCTTCGGCTTCGCGCGGATGCCGACCTTCGCGAGCTGGGTGACAAGGACCTCGGCAGGGCGCCGGTTCAGAATGGCCGAGTAGTCCGTCATGCTGATGGTCGTGTCCAGGCCGTTCGGGAAGCCCGCGTCCGCCAGAAGCTTCCTGGCCTCGGCGATGTCCTGGTCCTTCGGCTGGCGATAGCCCGGCAGGTTCTTCAGGTCCTTCTCAAAGTCCAGCCCGGCCCACGGGACCTGGCCGACGGGAATCGCGCCGGTGATGAAGCCGGCGCCCTCGTGCGCGCCGCTGACGATCTCCTGCCTGTCCACGGCCAGATTGATCGCCCGGCGCACGCGGATATCGCTCCACGGCTTGAGGTCGGTGCGCATGATGACTTGCGCCGTCCACGGCACGGCCTCGGTATCGGCCAGCACGTTGGGACTTGTCTGCTGGATGGACTTGTAGCCGCTCGCCGGTATGCGCTGCGCGATGTCCACGCGGCTGGTGCGCACCGCGGAGATGCGCGTGGCTTCGTCCGTGATGACCTGCAAACGGACCTCGTCCAGGTACGGCAGGCCGGGCCGGAAGAAGTTGGGGTTCCGCACCATGGTGCCGCCCACATCCTTCGTGTACTCCTTGAACAGGAACGGCCCCGTGCCGATGGTGGCCTCCGGGCGTTCAAGGCCGTTGTACTTGTCCACGACCTCTTTGGGCACCATCTTGATGAAAGGGAACGCCATATAGACCAGGAGCGGGCCGAAGGGCTGGGAGAGGGTGAACTTGACGGCGTAGTCGTCCACTTTCTCAATGGACTTGACGCTGTCGAAATAGCTGCGGCGCGGGAACTTGGCCCCCGGACTGCGAAGCCGCGCCATGCTGTACACAACGTCGTCCGCTTTGAACTCGCGGCCGTTCACGGGCGCCGTGTTGTGGAACTTGACCCCTTTGCGGAGGTAGAAGACGAAGGTCAGGTTGTCCTTCTGCTCCCATCGCTCGACCAGGTCTCCGACGGGCTTGCCGGTGTCGCGGTCGAGCTTCAGGAGGCTGTTGCCTCCAAGCTCCCACAGGTACATCTGCTGCGCGAGGGTGTGCGGGTCATATTCGCCGGCCTCATTGTAGAGCGCCCAGACAATCGAGCCGCCGCGCTTGGGTCCCGCGGGCGTCGCCGTGGCCGCGGGGGGCGGCTGCGCGGCGGGCGGCTGCCCCGCGGGCGCCTGGGGTTGCGCGGGCGCGGCGGCGGGCGCGCAGCTGGCGAGGAGGAGCGTTGCGACGAGCAGGGTAGCGAGAAGGGGACGCCCTGGGCCGGAGGTCCGTCCGTGGGTGGTCATGTCATTTCTCCCTAACAGCGTGTGTCTCTGTGAACAACAGGACCGAGGAACCCAGCCGCGGCGTAGTATAGTCCGCCATGCTCGAGGGGTCAAGCCGAATCCACGCGGGTACGTATGGCCCGAATGACGAAAGGACGCTATAATCAGCTTTCGATGAACGTCTCGCACCGCATCCCTGGCTGGGAGAGGAACGCTTACGCACTGGCCCTGGTGCAGTTCCTTTCCACCGCGGGCTTCTTTTCGGTCATTCCCCTGATGCCGCTCTTCATCCAGGAACTGGGTGTGCCGACGCCTGCCGAAGCGGTGTTCTGGACGGGCATCTCCCAGTTCGTGGCGGGCACCAGCGCCTTCATCGTCGGCCCCATCTGGGGGACGCTGGCGGACCGTCACGGGCGCAGGCCCGTCATCCTGGGCACGATGGTCGCCGTCGCCGGCGTGATGGCGACGACCGGCCTGTCAACCTCCGTGGGCATGCTCATCGTCATGCGCGTCCTGCACGGCGTCCTGACCGCCTCCACCGGGGCGGCGCTTGCGCTGGCCGCCTCACAGGCGCCGCGGGACCGGGTGGCCTATGCGCTCGGAGTCATTCAGATGGGGTATTTCCTGGGCACGACGATAGGTCCCGCGGTGGGCGGGCTTCTCGCCGACGCTGTCGGCTACCGTGTTCCGTTCTTCGTCACCGGTGGCTTTCTGCTGGCGGGGGCGCTCGTGGTCCTGGCCTTCGTCACCGAGCGGTTCGAGCCTCCCGCGGAGCAGGACAGGCGGCTTGGACTCGTCCAAAACATCCGCACCGTGGTGGGCACCCCCGGCGTGACGCCGCTTCTGGTCATATACATGGTGGTGCAGCTCGGCCCGTTCATGCTGCAACCCGTCATGGGCGGGTTCATGCAGGGCATGATGGCGCAGGGGGCGGCGACGGGCGCGGGCGTGGCCCTGTCGCTGCTGGGCCTGGCGAGCGCGACCGCCTCCGTGCTCGTGGGGCGCTGGGCCAGCCCGCGCCGATTTCCGCTCATCCTGCTCCTCGCCGCGTTCGCGGCCTCGGTCTTCTACCTGCCTCAGACGTGGGTGAGCACGCCTGCGCTGTCCTTCGCGCTGTTCGCGGGCCTGGGGCTGTGCCAGGGCGCGCTGGTGAACGCGGCGAGCTCGCTGCTGAGCGCGGCGGCTCCACGGGAGCGCCAGGGGGCCGTGTTCGGCATCGTGCACAGCGTCACCTCGCTGGCGTTCGGGGCAGGCGCGCTGGTGGCGGGCACGGCGAGCGTGATGGCGGGGATGCGATCCATCTTCATCATCGAGTCGGTGCTTGCCTTCGGCCTGGGGCTGGCGGCCTGGCGCCTGATGCGGCGCGCGCGGCAGGCGGCGGATGCGCCGGTGCGGGCCGAGGGCTGAACGACCATCCCCCTTGGTCCCCCTTCCTGCCAGGAAGGGGGAGATAGAGAAGAGACTGGGGGACACCCCCAGACCCCCGGCGGGCCGCGGGGCGCCCTGCACCCCCACGTCGTCTGGAGCGCAGCGCGGTCGCCGCTGGTGGTGAGCCCGTCGAACCACGAGCGGACGGCGGGACATCGCCCTTCGACTGGCTCAGGGCGAGCGCGGCGCGTCCTCGGTCTCCGCCTCCGCGCTGTCCTCCGCCAGCAGCCCGCGCGCGTACCCCAGCAGTCGCTCGGCCTCCGCGGGCGTCTTCTTCTTCGCGTCCAGGTACAGCTTCAGCGCCTCCATCGGCGCGAGCGACTCCGCGACCTGCCCGCCCAGGCGCACGCGGCTCTCCCGCCGTACGTCGCGGATGTACGCGGCGACGTAGTGCGCAGGCTCCAGCGCCGCGTACACGGCCCGGTCGTCGAGCAGCGCGGCCTGCTCCGCCGCCAGCCGGACGATGACCTTCACGATGGCCCCCTCGACGGGCGCCTTGCGTATCGCCGCCACCACCTTCGCCGTCGGGTCGTCCTGCGGCCCGGCCTCGACCTCGACGGTCACCATGCGGCGGTCGTGCGCGACGGGCTGGAAGCGCAGGTCGGCGATGCGTTCGCCGCGCGGCTTCGACGTGTCGAGGTCAATGAGCATGAAGCCCTTCGCGTCCTCCGCGGCCTCGGAGAAGTCCACGCGGGCCAGGCTGCCGCTGTACACGGCGGGGGGGCTTTGCCCCAGCCGCTGCCGCCTGTGGATGTGCCCCAGCGCCACGTAGTCGAACTCCGGCCTCGCGACGGCGCTGGGCAGCAGCCGGTAGTCGCTGCCGAGCATCATGCCGCGCTCCGAGCCGAACGTGGCGCTGCTGAGCGTGACGTGGCCCACCAGCACGGCGGGCAGCGCGGGGTCGAGCGCCTCCGCCTCGCGGGCGATCTGGCGCGTCAGGATGTCGTTGATGCGGTCGTTCAGCTGGTCGTAGGTGAGGCCCCGCGCCGACTCGTGCGTCAGCAGGGCGCTGCGCCGCACCCACGGCAGCGCGACGACCTGCACCGGCCCGGCGGCGGTTTCGACGCGGTGCGTCGCCAGCGTGTCGCCGACGGTGACGCTCGGCACGCCCAGCACGCCGAAGATCTCCAGCGCGCTGGCCCGCGACGGCGCGTGCGGCATGTCGTGGTTGCCGACGCACAGGACGACGGGGATGCCCGCCTGCGTGAGGCGCAGGACGCGGCGGGCGAACTCGCGCTGGTGCGTCTGCGTCGGGTCCCGCCCCTTGTAGGCGTCGCCCGCGAACAGCACGAGGTGGACGCCGTTGGCGATAGCGTAGTCCACCAGCTCGTCGTACGCGGCGAGGAAGTCGGCCAGGCGGGTATTGAGGCCGGTCTGCGGGTCCGTCCGGCCGTAGTTCTCCACGCCGATGTGGAGGTCAGAGAAGTGCAGCAGGCGGAGCATCATACGATCACCCTTACAGGTGTCCCTGCCATCATAAGGGCCGGGATTTTATTCAGATCTTGTTTTAGGGCTACGTTCAAGTCTGCCGGTTCAATGAACAGAGTGTCCTGACTCATTCCTACTGGGTCAGAAATCATCACAATCCCGTGTTGTCCTAGCGGTAGCTCATGAGCCCTGGGCACAAAATATATCCAATATGCACTTCTGTTAACCTCGGCGAATTTGCGTTCGCTTACGCTCCAAATAAAGCGCACTTGGAGACCAACTGAGGATTTTACCTCGATGAATCTGGGCGTGGCATCTTTCTCAAACGAACGCACATCATAATGAGCTCCTATATCATACTTGCTGACTCTAGTCACTAGTTTGCTCAAATCTGAGCATCCGACTTCAGTCAGGCGGCGACGTTCGAACTCTTCTACATATTCCTCGGCGGCCCGAGCCCGTTTGCTGATCTCCTGTGCTATGCTGCTAAATTGCTCGTCAGAAATCGGTGTAAGCTCGCCCAATAGCGCTCTCAGTTGTTGCAGGCGTTCATCTGAAATCACCACACAGTCGCCCTGCAATTCTGCAAGCCGAGTTATCTGAAGGATCTTCAAGCCGAGGGCGGCAGAGTCACCGATGGCGGCTCCCCTAACTACAGCTTTCATAGATGAGCGTGAGGTTGGAAACATCAACCGCATAGCTTCCATGACTGAGTCGGACAACTCGGGATGAGTCAAAAGCTCTGGAGCGAGCAGATTGGCCTGTAAGTCATTTAGGCGGTCTGTTGGCAAGCCGGGTGAAGCCGTAGTCATTTGTCGGCCCAATGTGGTGAGTTGTAGTTCTTGCTGAACCTCTTGGACCAGCCCCAGTCTCAACGCAACGGAGATATACAAGTCTGGTTGTGGGATACGATCTGAGCGCCCGGCCATCGCAAGAACGGCTTTGCTAGTCACGTCCTGGGCCTTCGCTCCCGTGGCAAGCGCTTGTAAGAGGAGGTTTACTTCTCCTAATCTGGCAGGATCAAGAGTGATTAACGCCTCACTAAGCGCTGTGGTTGGAGTCATCTTTTGTGATTGCTCTAATTGTGGATGTAAATGCAGCCTCTAATTCAGACGTGTCTTCCGCTACAACAGATTCCTCATCTGTCGTGTAGCCTATGACCGGAGCGTTGTCGTTCAAAAAATCGTACATGGTAGCCTGCCTAGTTTTCAGGCGCTCATTCACCGATCGCTCTACGGCGCAGTCGATAGTTGGAATCCAGTACCTCGTGATAGTTCCGTTTGGTAATCCCAAACGGTGAATACGATTGAGAGACTGCAAGAATTGTCCACAATTAAATGTACGATCAACGTAGATTGCATTATGGCATTCGCGATGCAATGAAATGGACTCTGCGCAAGCAGACGGGTTGGCGATCAGAACAGGCCGATCAGTACGAGTGCGAAACTCTACAATGTTTCGTTCTCGGCTTTGCTCGTTCGAGTCCTCCCAGTCTTCTTGATACGGCTTGATTTCGCCGTAAAGCATGAGAGGGCTTAGATCGGCCAATAAACGTGTCAGTAGCTTGATATTATCAACCCACCATGTCCAAATTATAACTTTTTGATCGCTTGCCGCTAAATCTCTCGCTTTCTCAGCAGCCCAAGCTATTTTGGCGGAGAGCAGATCCCCTTCAACAAAACGGTGTATCTCGGACTGAAGGTCACTCATCTCCACGTCCCCAATCTCTTCTGACCACCATTCGCCTCGCGACATAAGCAGGCCCGGATTCGACGCAGCCTGCAGAAGCCTGATAATTCTCGCCTTTCTCCATTTAGCCAAAAGCTCTCTATCGTGCATCTTTGGCAGTTGCTGCTGCGCTTCAGCAAGGATTCTTGCTTCGAATAACCTGACAATACGAACCTGCTCAGGAGGTATCCTTTCATGGGGAATACGGTGAAATCGCGTTTCGGGCTGGGGTAGTGCAAGCTCGGATTGTGTGGTTCTGTGGAAGAAAACGCCAACCTTCTCGCGCAGCATTTTTGCAGGCTGTTTCGACTCTTCGAGAACGTCTTGAAACTTTTGGCGAGTGCCAAGGAGTTCAGAAATGGCTCCGGGCCACAAAAAACTGAACTGGTTCCACAAGTCGTAGAGGGAGTGTGGCGCTGGAGTTCCTGTCAGAATCATCCTTCTCGCTGCCAGGGGGGCCAGCTTGATGACTGTCGAGACTCGCGCCCCGCCGGTGAAGTTCTTGATGTAGTGTGATTCGTCTAACAGTAAGAGGGTTGGATAGGACTTCAAGAGACGAGCCAGCATATCTTGATCTCTTATGGCTGTGTCATATGTACAAAGTATTACTGCTGATTGCTCAACTTGTGGTACGAGCTTGATTCTTTGAGAGATTGATCCTGACCAGCGAAGGATAGTAATGTCAGTACCTAGCCATCGCTTGATCTCATCCTCCCATGGCCACTGACTGCTTGCGGGCCCGAATACCATCATTTTGCTGACATCTCCGCGCGCTTGCCAAATGGAGAACGCTGCGAGCGCAATCGCGGTCTTGCCTGCACCTTGAACAGAGAACTCAGCCAAGTTTTCGACCGCCAACGCCAGTTTGAGACCCCGCACCTGATGAGGCTTTAGCTGAGAGATCAGCGAGGTGGTGTTCCCTTCAATGCTATCAAGCGCATCCACGTTCGCTACGACAGTCTCTTTTGCCCCGTGTAACCTAAGTCGCTGCACTAGTTCTCGTTCTCGCTGGCGCAAACTATGGAGACGCTCCAGAGATGGACTTAGTGTGACATTACAACCGCTCGTTTTCAGCGCAACACAGATGTATTCGAGGGCAACCAGAAGCTCTCCTTGAACATCGATTTCGACTTGATGCTCACCCCGTGAGACTTCTGAGAAAGCTAGAATCGCGTCTCCAAAAGCTGGCGTCTCGAGCAAGTCTGGTTTTTCTGCGAAGTCTATTTGCAGTCTATTTTCGGTCGTCTCTTGGACAAAAACCACCGCCAAAAGCCTCCATTGATCGGGGTTAAAGTAACTTCAGCGCTTGATTTGCCAGCGTGTTTGTGTGTTCAAGACTTTTTTTGAGCTGTACCTGGCCGTTCACGGCGGCGGCATTTTGCTGCAGAAGCTCTACCAGGCTTTCCAAATTGCTCTCAGCCGCTTGAGCTTTGGCAAGCGGTGTGCGTTCCTCTCTTCTCGCCTCAAACTCGTCTTTGAAACGTTGTGCACGTTCCTGTGCATGCAGCCGTGTTTCACGCGAGGGTTGTTCCCGCAGTTCCTGAGACGTGGGTGCATTGTTAGTGAGAATCTTTAATGCTGTTGGGACGCCGCCTTTGCCTCCCACTCTTCGTCTGCGGGCTCCGACTGCCATACGTATCTCTCTGATGATCTGATAATTCGCCTGCCCATTGTTGATGAGATGATAGACGGCGCGTTTTAGTTTGCCCCGTTCTTCGGGAGGCACGTCGTTCTTTGAACACGCCTCGATAAGTGGAGGCATCTCTGTAAACACTTCGGTGAGTTCATTCGCTAACCACCATTCGTTCCGATGTCCTCGCGTATTTAGCCACTCCTCAATATACCGTAGAGTATCGAGCTCTTTTTGAACCTCGCTTGCACTGAGCCCGAACTCCGTTGCTACGGCTTTCATAGCTGCTTGGTCCCCACCCTGAGGATTCTTGGCGAGAAATACTTTGATACCCTCTCTCATCTTGAGGAGTTTCTCAACAGGTTCATAACCATGGAGCAGTCTGCCTTGTCCTACTTGTGCTGACATCTCTAGGCGCCATCTGTCAGCAGCGTCCATGTGCCCAGGCACTATGAACGCGTCAAACCGTTGAAAGCGAGGTTCGTTCTGCTCGTTTGCCAAGGTAATCAGCGCGGCCAGCCGTCTGTTGCCGCTCATCACGCCACCGTTTTCCAAGACTATCCCAGGTTTTTCTTGACTTCTGACTCGGATATCTTCTAACAGTTCTTCAAAGTAGGGCTTGTCTTTCCTCGTATTCACACCTGTTCTGGTATCATCCCAAGTTCCATTGAGCAGTTTCAACATCTCATCCCGCCAACGGGGATCTTTCGAATCGATGTTTACTCCCGGGTTTGCCTGGTTAAGCAAAAGATACTTAGTGTGGTAGCGACCGTTTTCAAGGTTGAAATGCAGATACTCAATGGGTATTTTGAAACATTTGCGGAGATGGAAGGCTCCGTTGTAGGACAATCGCTCAGCGGCTCCGGTCCAATCCTCGGTCTCGTTCAAAACACTAAGCGGGCCACTTTCGGGTACTTGTGGTGTCTCGAAGTCCATAGCGTCCTCCTCACGACTCGCGGCCTTTCAGGAACGGTTATGAAGGACTCAATCCAGGCAGGTAGCGTCTTTCCTTTTTAATCGCTTTGGTGGCAAGTTGACAGTATTCTCGTTCTATTTCAATGCCGATGAAACGGCGGTTGGTTCTAATGCAAGCTAGTGCTGTAGTACCTGACCCAATGAAGGGGTCAAGTACTACAGCGTTTTCTTGGGTGAACAGTTTTATAAACCAAAGCGGAAGATCTACTGGAAAAGTAGCGCTGTGATTCCTGTTAGAGCACTCGGTGGGGTAATGGAGCACGTTTGTGGGATAAGCCTTATCTCGATCAAGCCACTTTGAAACGTTCCTACCCATTCCACTGCTTACCTTGGACTCATAGCGTTTGCGATCATTGTCGCTCAGGTTTGCGAATCTTTTTGGTTTCCAGTTGCCCATTGGCACCATCACCGCCTCTTGGTACATCTTGAACCTCTTGTTTCTCGTGAAATGAAGGCATCTTTCCCAAGCATCGCGAAATCTGTTTGGCCATTTGCCTGGGTAACAGTTCTTTTTATGCCAAATATACTCTTCGGTCCAAAGCCAACCTTGCTCTTTCATTTTCAAAATGAGTTCCAGCACGTATGTTTGTCTCTCCCCATGTACGGCTCGTTCCTTGATATTAAGAACGAAAGATCCATCTGGTTTGAGGATTCGCATTAGCTTTTTAGAGATGGGCGTGAACCAATCCACATACCCATCAATGGGCATTCCGTGGTATGGAGATTTGCGCCGGTTATCAGCATACGGTGGTGATGTAAAAATAAGGTCAACAGAGTCGTCTGTCAATTTGTCGAGAACTGTAACACAGTCCCCGAGATATATCTTGTCGAATTCCATACGTTGTTCCTAGTTTGGCCGCTGTGGATTCGTGTGGTACCCCTATTCCTTCCCCGCCACCTTCGGGTACGTCTCCGCGACCGCCGACCAGCCGCCGTCCAGCGCCTGGCGCACCGCCGACGTCACCTCCGCTATCGGCACGCGCACCTGCTGCATCGTGTCGCGCTCGCGGATCGTCACCGCCTTGTCCTCCAGCGTCTGGAAGTCCACCGTCACGCACAGCGGCGTCCCCGTCTCGTCCTGCCGACGGTACCGCCGCCCGATGCTCTGCGCGTCGTCGTACTGCGACATCACGTGGCGGCGCACCTCCGCGTGCACCTCCCGCGCCGTCGGCACCAGCGTCTCCTTCTTGCTCAGCGGCAGCACCGCCACCTTAATGGGCGCGATGTCCGGGTGGAACCGCAGCACCACCCGCGTCTCCCCCTTGACCTCCTCCTCGTCGTAGGCGTCCAGCAGGAACGCCAGCGAGCCGCGGTCGGCCCCGGCGGACGGCTCGATCACGTAGGGCGTGTACCGTTCCTTCGACTCCTCGTCGAAGAAGCTCAGGTCCTTGCCGCTGTACTTGCTGTGCTGCTTCAGGTCGAAGTCCGTCCGGTTGGCGATGCCCTCAATCTCCGACCAGCCGAGCGGCTCAGGGAACAGGTACTCCACGTCGAAGCACGCCTTCGCGTAGTGCGCCAGCTCGTCCTTCGCGTGCTCGCGCAGCCGCAGTCTGTCCTTGCGTATCCCCAGGCCCGCGTACCACGCGAAGCGCGCGTCCAGCCAGTCCTTGTGCCACTTCTCGTCCGTCCCCGGCTTCACGAAGAACTCAATCTCCATCTGCTCGAACTCGCGCGTGCGGAAGGTGAAGTTCCCTGGCGTAATCTCGTTGCGGAACGCCTTGCCTACCTGCGCGATGCCGAAGGGCGGCTTCTTGCGCAGCGCCCCCTGCACCGTCTCGTAGTCCGCGAAGATGCCCTGCGCCGTCTCCGGACGCAGGTACACCACGCTGGCGCTGTCCTCGACGGGCCCGACGAAGGTGCGGAACATGAGGTTGAACTTGCGCGGCGCGGTCAGCTCGCCGCCGCAGTCGGGGCACTTGTCGTCCTTGACGTGGTCGGCGCGGAAGCGGTGCTTGCACGCCTTGCAGTCCGACAGCAGGTCGGCGAAGTTCTCGACGTGGCCGCTGGCGACCCACACCTGCGGGTGCATGAGAATCGACGCGTCCAGCCCGACGACGTCGTCGCGCTCCTGCACGACGGAGCGCCACCAGGCGTTCTTGACGTTGCGCTTCAGCTCGACGCCCAGCGGGCCGTAGTCCCAGCATCCGCCGAGTCCGCCGTAGATTTCGCTCGACTGGAAGATGAAGCCCCTGCGCTTGCAGAGGGACACGATTTTTTCCATTGTGACCTTGTGCGGCGTTGGCTCGCTCACAGAGACCTCCAGAACCTATCGCGGATTGTATTGCAACCCTGAGTATACAACGAACGGGAAGTCACCCGAAGGGGAGTCCTTGGGGGTGCAGTCCTTCCACGGAAGGACGCCGGAGGGTTCGGGAGAGCCTGCCCTGCCGAAGGGCTCCGGATTCTCCGCCGTACGCGAAGGGTACCTCCCGATTCCGCTATTCCCTTCTCTCCCGCGGAAGCACAAAGGAGACAACCGCGCCTCCAGCATCGACAGGTGCAGGGGCGCAGCCCCGCCGGAGGGTTCGGGAGGACACCTCCCGAACCGCTTTTCCCTTCTCTGCCGCGGAAGCACAAAGGAGACAGCCGTGCCCCAAGCATTGGCAGCTGCAGGGCCGCGAGCCGGAGGGTTCGGGAGCGTCCTTCCGATTCCAGCCTTCCCTTTCCCTCTCCAACAGGGGGACAATGGAACACTATCGTGCCCATAGCCTCGGTAGGTGCAGGGGCGCAGCCCCGCCATGGGTCTGGGGGCGACCCGCAGATTTCCGTCACTCGCACGCGCTGGCAGTCGTCTGCCGGACAAAGAGGTGCAGGGGTGCAACCCCGCCGGAGATTTCGGGAGGTGTCCTCCCGAACCGTTTTTCCCTTCTCTGCTGCGGGAGCACAAAGGGGACAGCCATGCCCACAGCGTTGGCAGGTGCAGGGCCGCAGCCTCGCCGGGGGTCTGGGGGTGTCCCCCAGATTCAACTTTCTTCCCCCTCTCCTCAGGAGAGGGGGACCGAGGGGGTGAGGGCGCCCTCCCCATGCTACTGCTGGCGCGCGTGACGGCGGAGCGACGCGGTGAACGCGCCGAACAGGAGCAGCGCGGTGGCGACAGCCACCAGGGCGGGCAGCCACACGGGCAGCAGGTGGACCCGGTAGAGGCCGTACCACAGCGTGTCCAGCAGGGCGTAGAAAATCATGCCCTGCCCGAACGCGATCGTGACGCTGACGAATGTCAGGAACCGGCTCTGGTCGAAGTTCGGCGACAGCGCCCGCGGGGCGGCGCGCACCGCGACGCAGATGACGACGTTGATGAGCAGCAGCAGCAGCGACGTGCTCGCCGCGACGGCCAGCATCTGATTGCGCGTCATGAAGTCCGTGGGGTCGCCCACCAGATTGAAGTGAGTGGCCATGAGTCCGGGCGGCAGCTCCTGCCAGAAGAGGAAGCCCAGGCCGAGGCACAGAATGGCGAGGAAGGCCGAAGGCGCTACGTACACCCATCGGAAGCGCACGCGCGCGCGCCGCGAGGCGTACGTCGGCGAAGCCTCCATGCTCCGGGCGTAGGCCACCGTCCACAGCGCCGTGCCCAGCAGGAACAGGAGCAGCAGGCCAATCAGCAGGGACACGGCCTGCGTTTCCTCCATGTTCAGCCAGTCCAGCGTCAGCGTGGGGAGGATGAACAGGACGCCGCCGACCATGAGCGCGCGGCCGCCCGCCTTGTTGGCGCGGCGCCAGACGTCGAGTGCGCGGTCGCCGGAGCCGTTGCGCAGCCGCGTCGCGGGCGACGGCCCGATGCGCGGCGCCAGAAGGACGAACCCGAGGCCGAGGGAGAAGAGGATGGCCCCTATGGCAAGCCCGCTGAGGAGGACCATGCTGGCAACCTCACCCGTCAGTCCGCCGTGTACCTATCCAAGTTCTTAGGGGGATACGTTATCAGGTCTGTCGGGGCTTGTCAAAAGCAGGCGTCCGCGGCAAGAAGATAGTGCTGGAGGCGTAGCTTCCGCCGGAGGGTCCGGCAGCGTCCCAGCCTTGCACAAAAGCCGCCTGCGGAGCCACTTCTACCCTGAATCCTTCGACGTTGCTTGGAGCTTGCCCTAAGCCTGCGAAGGGACAGACTCCGTAAAGGGTCTAGGCAAGTTCAAAATGAGCGTTTATTCTTCTCTTCGCTCAGAATGACAAGATACGGGCGAGTGCAGGGGCGCAGCCCATGCCGGAGGGTTCGGGAGGTGTCCTCCCGAAGGTCCTTTTTCCTCCCCTTCTCCTAGCTAGGAGAAGGGGACAGGGGATAAGGTGTCCATCCCAGCCTTGACACCCGTTCCTTCTTGCCCAACAATGGCTTGCAGGGAGGACAAACGTCATGCTGCTGAAGGTCATCCCCGTGGGGCCGTTCGTGGAGAACGTCTATATCATCGGCGATGAGCAGACGAAGGAAGGCCTCATCGTTGACCCGGGCGCTGAGGGAGAGCGCGTGCTGGAGGAGGTCGAGAAGCTGGGGCTGACGATCAAGTACATCGTCAACACCCACGGCCACGCCGACCACACGGGCGCCGTCAAGGCCGTGAAAGACGCCACCGGCGCCGCCTTCGCCATCCACGAGCGGGACATCCCCACCATGCGCCACGTCTCCCGCATGATACTGGACATGTTCAAGAGCTGGGACGCGCCCCCGGAGCCGGACTTCACTGTCAAGGACGGGGACACGGTCAAGATAGGGCCGCTGGAGTTCACCGTGGCGGAGACGCCCGGACACACCCCCGGCAGCCTCTGCCTCATCGGCAACGGCGTCGCCCTCACCGGCGACACGCTGTTCCGCCTCAGCGTGGGCCGCACGGACCTCCCTGGCGGCGACTGGGACGCGGAAATGGAGAGCATCCGCACGAAGCTGTACACGCTGCCGAACGACACGGTGGCGCTGCCGGGGCACGGGCCGTACACCACCATCGGCGAGGAGCGCAAGGCGAATCCCTTCGTGCGGGACAAGGCGGCGGGCCTGTGGACGCCGGGAAAGGGCGGCGCGGAGTACTAGCAGGCCGCTGAAAAAGGGGAGTGCAGAGGGGCGAAGCCCGTTTGTCGGGAGTCTGAGGGTGTCCCTCAGATGCAAAAGCTACCCCCTTCCTAGCTAGGGCCTGTCCTGAGCCTGCCGAAGGAAAGGGGGTCAGGGGGATGGTCGGAAGGTTTTTTCAGCACCCCACTAGCGGGAGGCGGCCTTCGACCGCGCGCGCTGGGCACGGAGTTGGCCTAGGAACGCGGTGTTGTAGTCGCCGCTCTTGAACGCGGGGTGACGGACGACGTCGCGCAGGAACGGGATGTTCGTCTCGACTCCCTCCACCTGGTAGGCGTCCAGCGCCTTCAGCATCGTGGCGATGGCCCGTTCTCTCGTCTGGCCCCACGTGACGAGCTTGGCCAGCATCGAGTCGTAGTACACGGTGACCTCGCTGCCCTGGACCACGCCGCTGTCCACCAGGATGTTCTTGCCGGAAGGCTCCACCAGGCGCGTGATGGTCCCCGTGTTCGGCAGCAGCTCCCACGGGTCCTCGGCGTAGATGCGGCACTCGATGGCGTGTCCCCGCAGCTTGACGTCCTCCTGCTCGAACGGCATGCGCTCGTCCGCCGCGACGCGTAGCTGCATCTCCACCAGGTCCAGCCCTGTGATGGCCTCGGTCACCCGGTGCTCCACCTGCAGGCGGGTGTTCATCTCCAGGAAGTAGTAGTCCTTGTTCTTGTCCATCAGGAACTCGATGGTCCCCGCGTTCTGGTAGGCCGCCAGCCGCCCTATCTGCACGCCCGTCTCCGTCATGCGCTGGCGCAGCTCTGGCGAGACGGCGGGAGAGGGCGCTTCCTCCACGACTTTCTGGTAGCGCCGCTGGAGCGAGCAGTCGCGGTCGAAGAGATGGCGCACGGTGCCGTACTTGTCGGCCAGGAGCTGCACCTCGATGTGGCGCGCGCCCTCGATGTACTTCTCCACGTAGATGTGAGAGCGGCCGAACGCGCGCTGCGCGCGGGTCAGGGCATTCTCCAGCGCGGACTTGAGCGCCTCCGGCGTGCGGGCGACGTTGATGCCGATGCCTCCTCCGCCCTCCATCGCCTTCAGGATGACGGGGAATCCGATGGACTGCGCCAGCTTGAAGGCGTGGTCGGCGTCCTGTATCTCCGACTCCACGCCGGGCACGATGGGCGCGCCCGCCAGACGCATGAAGCGCCGGGCGACGCCCTTGTTGCCCATGAGGCGGACGGCGTCCGGCGTGGGGCCGACGAAGACGATGCCCGCCTCCGCGCAGCGCTGGGCGAAGGTCTCGTTCTCGGAGAGGAAGCCATAGCCCGGATGAATGGCCTCGACCTCGGCCTCTTTGGCGATGGCCAGGATTCTGTCCATGTTCAGATAGCTGGCAGTCGCCAGTGGCGGGCCGACGTGGTAGGCCTCGTCCGCCAGGTCCGCGTGAAGCGCCTTCCTATCGGCGTCCGAATAGACCGCCACCGTCCGGATGCCCATCCGCTTACAGGTGCGGATGATCCGGCAGGCTATCTCCCCTCTGTTCGCAATGAGTACTTTGGAAAACACTTACTTAGCCTACGACGAAGCAGGGCGGGGTTGCAACCCCGCCCTGCCTGGCCGAATAAGCCCCGTCTTTCTAGATGAACAGTGGCGCCAGCACCAGGGTGATGGTGGCGAGAAGCTTGACCAGCACGTGCAGGGACGGCCCGGCCGTGTCCTTGAACGGGTCGCCCACGGTGTCGCCCACCACGGCCGCGGCGTGCGTCGGAGAGCCTTTGCCTACGGGTTTGCCCGTCTGCGGGTCATTGACCAGGCCCAACTCGACGGCCTTCTTGGCGTTGTCCCACGCGCCGCCTGAGTTGTTCAGGAAGGTCGCCATGATGATGCCGGCGATGGTGCCGACCATCAGGAGTCCGGCGACCGCCTCTGCCGCCGCCAGCCCGAGCAGGCGCATGGTTATGCCGACGAACGGGGGCATGAGAACGGCCACAAGGCCGGGCACGACCATTTCGCGCAGGCCCGCCCGCGTGGTGATGTCCACGCAGCGGGCATAGTCCGCCTCCGCCTTGCCTTCCCGCAGGCCCTTGATCTCGCGGAACTGGCGGCGGACCTCGTCAATGATGCCGGTCGCGGCGCGGCCCACCGCGCGGATGCACAGGGAGCTGAAGAAGAAGACCAGCATCACGGCCAGCAGACCGGCGACGAAGACCTCCGGCTTGGCCAGGTTGACCGTGTTGAAGGCCTTGCCCGTGAGTCTCGCCACCTCATCCATGTACGCGCTGAAAAGCAGGAACGCGGCCAGGGCCGCTGATCCCATCGCGTAGCCCTTCGTCAGCGCCTTGGTGGTGTTGCCAACGGAGTCCAGAGTGTCCATGACCCTGCGGAGGTCCTTGCCGCCGCCGCCCATCTCCACAATGCCCGCGGCGTTGTCCGTGATGGGGCCGAAGGTGTCCATGGCGAGGACATATGCGGCGGTCATGAGCATGCCCATTGTGGCGACGGCGGTGCCGAACAGGCCCGCGTGGCTCGCCGCCGCGGCGGGCAGGCCCGCCTGCGTGCCCATCCAGTAGGAGAGCATCAGGGCGATGGAGACGACGAAGGCCGTGGAGAACGTGCTCTCGAAGCCCACCGCCACGCCCGCCACGATGTTCGTGGCCGGACCCGTGCGGGAGGCGTTCGCTATCTCCTTGACCGGCCGGTACTTGAACTCCGTGTAGTACTGCGTGATGAAGACGAAAGCCACGCTGGTGAATATGCCGACCAGTCCCGCGCCGAAGTACCACCAGCTATGCAGGAGCGTGGTCGTTGCGATTGCAAGGCCGACAATGGCGAACAGGATGGACACGAAGAAGCCCCGGTTCAGGGCGCGCATCGGGTCCTCGTTGTTGCCGGCGCGGACGGCCATGATGCCGATCATGGTGGCGAAGACGCCGAAGGAGCGGACGATCAGAGGGAAGAAAACCCAGCCCGGGTTGTTCGTGGCCAGGAAGACGGCCACGCCCAGGATCATGGCGCCGATGTTCTCGGCGGCGGTGGACTCGAAGAGGTCGGCGCCGCGGCCCGCGCAGTCGCCCACGTTGTCGCCCACCAGGTCGGCGATGACGGCGGCGTTGCGGGGGTCGTCCTCCGGAATGCCCGCCTCCACCTTGCCGGCCAGGTCCGCGCCCATGTCGGCGGCCTTGGTGTAGATGCCGCCGCCTATCTGAGCGAAGAGCGCGACGAAGCTGGCGCCGAAGCCGAAGCCCACGATGAGGAAGGGCGTCTTGGCGGGGTCAACCATGCCGCCGTACGCCAGAAAGATACCGTAGACGCCCAGCAGGCTCAGCGCCACGATCAGGAAGCCGGAGACCCCGCCGCCGCGGATGGCTACCGTGACGGCCTCGGAGAGGCTGCGCGTGGATGCGGAAGCCGTCCGCATGTTGGACTGGACTGAGATATACATGCCAATAAAGCCGGAAAGCGCGGAGCAGAAGGCGCCTACGAGGAAGGCCACCCCGGTCCGCCACGCGATGTCGGTATCCCCGGCGAGAAGGCC
>Ga0082335_1001235_pt1 | contig 56635 bp, 58 predicted proteins | sample Subgrocontami58m_FD_72375 | JGI IMG/M metagenome (GOLD analysis project Ga0082335, IMG submission 72375) | Subsurface groundwater microbial communities from S. Glens Falls, New York, USA - GMW37 contaminated, 5.8 m (SPADES assembly) (version 2) ... | reverse complement strand
CTACTCTTTGCTCTTTTGCGTCAACAGCAGGCTCCAAAAGAAACGACAGTAAGGGATCGGTAGGACCGCTCCTTTCATAGACATATGTCATGCGAGCATTGACAGCCTCTCCTGTAGCATCGGATTCTGGATCAGCCAAGGTAAACGGCGTACGATAGGCATCTGGGACGGATCTTGATACACGAGCTAAATACTCTGGGTCTTGCAGTTTTTTATAAAGTTCTTCAAATGCTACGGGGTCTGCAGGTGGTGATAATAAGTGCAATCCAACCAGTCGAGCGAGTACAACCATCATGGGATGCTCATAAATGAGTGCATTGGCAAAGCCCGGATCAGTAGAAAATCCACGGTATCGATCAATAAGTCCGATTGCACCAAACGGCTCTTCTGGATACAGACTATTGAACGCGACCATACGCTCATACCGTTGGTTCATTGCGCGTACCGGTATGGGCGATCCAGTTTCGTGTATAAGTATCGCCCGCTCTCCCATAGTGGAAGCAATCGCCTGGTGATACCGCATAAGCTCGCCCACATCCAACATATTATTAAAAACAGAACCGTGTAGGATAACTACATCGACACTCCCTGGTGCAATCGGCAGATTTTCTATTGCTCCCTGAGCAAATCCGGCACCGGCATATCGATCAGTTGACTGCGGGTGCATATCAAAAGCAATAACGCGCATACTATCGTCTTGTTCCTGAAGAAGTTGTCGATAACGATCAAGAGATGGACCTTCTACTCGTGTTGCTGGTCCGCTTCCGAGGATAAGAACGGTTGGATGTTCGGGAATTTTCCCCTCTTGTCTTAGTGATAATAGAGCATGTGCTAACCTTTCAGTCTCAAATTCCGCCGGTCCAGCATAACCGCGGGCTCCTTCTTTACCATATACATCAAGCGATACAACATGTTCCATAAAGGCTCGTAAAGTCTTTCTTCGCTCATCTATAGGGACATCTGATTGATTAAAAACCGCGTGCATAAGCCATGATAATACTCGTATTGAGTATGTGGCATCTGCGTGTGGGTAGCGTGCAAATCCTGCTTGAATCTCGTCAAGCGTATTTTTTTCAAACGGTTCCTTTTCCGTCTTGCCTCTCCCGTAAAGCGCTTGAAGATAGCCGATGGACTTTTTTAACTCATATTGAGCCATACCGTGAAAACTCGCAGCCGCAATTAAATCATCTAGATTTTTTACTTGTGAAAGACTCGTGAGTGCTTCACGGGTAAGCGTTCTGCTTGTGGGTACAAAAAAATCAATGCGCTCCTGTAAATCTCTGCTTGAGCGCTCGCGTGGCGAAAGAAGGGCACCGGCAGAATCAATTGAAAATTTCTCTGTATCAGATAGGTGGCTAAGTAATGCATCGACAACCTGTCGGGCATTTTCCTCCGACCAGTCATGTGCTGAGACGCCATCATTTAACACATGCTTAATATTTTCCCCAAAAGCAACCAGTCCTTGAGGATTGCCTTCCATCGCTTCTACCACCCAAATCATTGAATCTTGATAGGTATTTAAAAGATCAGTAATGACGCGCGAAGTTTGTGCATCTTGTCTTTTGAGTAAACGCCACAAATAATACTTTGCTTCAAAAGGAATATAATTTGCGTTTGGATGGTCTAGTGCAAGAAAAAAGTGATTGGTCCAAAACGATGGTCCCACATACTCCCCATACCCGTCAGAAAAAAATGTGTGAAAGTCGCCAAAAAAATCCTTCCAGTCCGACTGGAATCTATCGTTATCTCTGCCCGTACGTGCTCGCATTGCCGAATCGGGTGAAACTAGCGATATCGTGACGCTCGATTCTATATCTTCATACGCATATACGTGAGGATGAACGTCCAAGATACCTGCAATCTCTCCCGTATCCAAATCAAAAACCGCAAGGACGCCGATCTCAAGTTCAGAGATACTATAGCTCTTATTCGAATCGATGCCGTCAATGTTAAATGGCTTGCCATAATATTTTATAGTTCCGTTAGATATCGGTCGGTGTTCGATGCGCATGCTTCCCGACATACCCCGATACGTCAGTATCGTATCGACTATTTCCTGACGCGGGCCATATCCGTATTCAGTAAGAAGCGGACGAAGTGCTCGCTGAATCGTTTCTTGTGGGTCTTGTCCTTTAAGATAACCAAAGCAAGGCTCCAGATATCCGGTGATGAGCGCTTTCAGTGTAAACAAATTCAACTCGCCTTTTTCGTATCGTGCAGTGAGCGTATCAACCATATTCCGCAACACTACCGGAACAGCATCAGATCCGGCAATTTCGACTAAGTGTCGAGTGGCATCAAAAATTACCTCGGAAGGTTCGGGTGTATACACTTCGGACGCATCGTCAACCGAAGCAATATGTGGCTGTTTTTTTTCTAATCCGATGGCATGACCTATCGATTCTGCAATTTGAGATATCGCTTCGCCGGGTAGGCGACTGGCGTACTGACTCAAGTCAGGTTCATAACCTGCAGAGAGGGCCTGCTCGATATTACGGATAGCCTGAAGATATTGGTCACATTGGGGATAGCGCGCAAGAAATGCTGTATCTGCAGGAAACAACTTTGCATCAGCTACGGCAAACCCTTGCCCTACCCAAACTTCCCGAACACCTTGTTGTGTATCTACCCCTGCCATACCTTTCCATCATAGCAAGTTTTTAGGAAGTTCGTCCTGCAAAGTGGAATGCGATCTATTGACAATTACTATCGCATATTAAATACTAAATCTATGGTAGTATCTCCTGATCTTCCTCCTATTACTGACCTTGGATTGCCATTTGCGCAAACTACAGAAATGTGTATCGCCAAGGGCTTAGCACAGATCGTTGCAACAGTCGGTCCTTCCAATAGAATTCGATCATCATATGATATAGACGCCGGACCGGGTATTGTAGCGGAGCTAAGAATGAAAGATGGGCACAATACAAATGACGAACAACAACTTATTCCTGACGCGGTAACGATACGAATCGGAGATGCATCTAAGTCCCGTACGATTCGAGCTGCAATTGAAACAGAACAAACTGGAGATACAGATGAAGAGGAATATCCAAGATCAGTTACTGTGGCACAAATAACTGATAAACGGGAAAAAATGTTAAAAACTGGAGCAAGGGTGGCAACATCCATAACATTTGGAAGAAAATATAACAGGCAATTTGCAAATGAACCAGGAACTGCGTCTCAACAAGTACAGGAAGAAACACACGTCATGATACCCACGAGTGAAGCACCAAAATTTGGTGAAGACACTCTAACGATACCTATCGAAGATGATTTTGGTGACTATTCCCATGATGTCGAGCCAAATCTAGTTATTTTTGAACAACGGGACAACGGTTCGTGGACGAAATCGTATGCGTACGCCGAAGATGATGGTCATACAAGAAAATTAAGACAATCCTCTGAAATTTCTGTATATGTAAATCAAGGTCATCCCGATGTCCTTGTACGAGATGCGCCGGTAACTGAGGCTGAATTACAAGAGATTCAAACTACTCTTGCAGCTGCTGGAAATTTAGGTTCTGTCGATAATTCTCTAGCCGATCTCTTAGATCGCGAAATTGAATATGATAGAGATGAAGCCGATAGGCTGACCCCTCGATCTGCACCACAAGTTCCTGACTATAGGTATGAACTTTACGGCGAAGCAGACGAAAGAGGAGACGATAGAGAAGAATAGTTACCCCACAGGCTTCTCAACCCCCAACATATCCATCATTTTCTCATCAGTAAGAAAAACTTTATCCTGATAAATACCTTGATCGTCGGCTTGGATGACGCGCGTCGTTGCCATATAAAATCCATACTCTTCTTTCATCGTTCCCACGAGTTGTTTATGAACATTGGCCATAAGAAGTCGCCGCATATCAGCACCAATAAGAAGCATATTTTCTATACCGTTATGGAAAGCACCAACATTATATGCAACCATCGGGAGTTTTTTATCTTTCTTCTTCCACTCTCCTACCTGTGCAATTTTATGCGCCATAAAAAGATCTCCAAGAAACACTGACGCGTCCTCCGGGTGTATGTTACTCGCAAAACTTCCCAGTCGATTAAGAAGCTGGGCTACCCCGGCAGGATAGTCCGGATTGTCCAAGAGTCCTTTAAAATACTCTGTGTCTGTTGCGGCCCACGTACCGAGTGAAAATCCGGAAATACTAAAAGCTGTCGCTCCAAACGCAGTAGCTGCCAACTTGAGAAAGTCACGCCGGGACATATGCGATGAAGCACGATTAAAAAGTGGCTTTCGCAATTTGTCTGGTAATTGACTTACCACTGATAAAAGCACCCCTCCCCAGAATTTTGCACGATCTTCCTTATTTACAAACCCCAGTGCCCGTTCCATTTGAGCAATAGATATTTTTTGTTCAAATTCCGGATCACCGCGAACGTCGCCAACTGCTATAGGAATTTTCCGACGCGTTGCTGCCTCTATTAACCGTCTTTTTCCAAAAATTTCCTTTCCGGCGTATCGAGAGAGGACCTTGGCAAGGACGTCTGCCGGGATATTGTATATCGTCCATCCTTCCTCGTTTTGCTGTACATTATTTTCGCAAAAAAGTGCGTCTGCATCGCTTGGAAGTTCTTTCTTTGGACCAATGGGATGAGCTTCATAGAGGGGAAAATATCGTACGCCATCTTCCTCAAACCAGCCTTCTTTTATCTTTGTTGCTTCCTGTACGCCAAGCTTTGCACCTACTATAGCTCCCGCTGCAACCGCAGGGGCTGCCAACAAGAGCTTGAGAAAATTGCGTTTTGATATAGGTGCGTTAAGAATATCTCCCCCACTAATTTCCGTCATATACAAATATTATATACATATTACTAACTCACAATTTATCGCGTTTGGATACTAAAATAAATATAGCCTATAGTCTTGAAACCCACTCATAGATATGGTATACTCTACTCCTCTTCACAAACCGGAATCTGATCGGTCAGAATAAGCTCTGTTCGCAAACTATTCCGGATTTTTTTGTGAGACTGTTCGCTCTTTACCATAGCGGTCAATTGAGTTGTTCATGAGGTTTAAGTGTATGGTCACGGCAGCAGCAAGGAGTCCCGATGTACGTCGGGATTGCTTGCTGCTGGCTGTGTCCACAGTAGGCACCATGTGCCTTAATAACTTTACCCTATTCTAAGGAGAAAACCCCATGAACCGCACCAGAACGTCACTGTTCGTCCTGGCCCTCACCGGTCTGCTGCTCACCGCCTGCGGCAGCCCTGCCCCAACCCCCGTCCCGACCCCCGTGCCCGTTCCCACAGAAACTCCGTTTCCTATGGCCGGCTGTAACGCCATCATGGACGACGGTGTGCTCTGGTTTGACGAGGGACACGAAGGGGAGCCCTTCGTCATCACCGAGGGCAACGCCTACGTCGCATCGCTCGAATTTTTCGCTTATTATCGTGCGGAGTGCATCCAGAACCACCCGCGGGTGGTCATGGCTATTGGCGACGTGAAATGTGTCGATCAGCAAATTCAGTGGGAGGTCGACGGTGGCTGGAGCTGTTGGATGCAGGACGGGTCATGGACATTCGTGGCTGGCGGCGCCTACGTATGGCCCCGAGGCAAGCCCCAAGGCTACGAAGATCCACGGCCGATCGTCCCGCAGATACCACTCCCCGAACAACCGGCGGAAAACAACGAACAGCACGGCTAACCGCTAAGAACGAACAGAAACAACGCCACCCGGCGCACCACTGACCTAATAGGTCTTTATCATCCCGGGTGGCGTTTTTCGTAGCTAACTGCACCCGCCGGATGAAAGAGCTTCATTTATACGACTGTCTTCGCATCTCTAGCTCCACACGTTCCGCCAGATAAATCTTAAGAAGCGACTGGTACGGGACATCGCGCCTATTTGCTAGTCGACGTAAATCTTCAAGGAGCCCCTGCGGAAGCCTCACGGTCACGGGTGAGGTTGAAGGTTTAAGCCGTGAAAAATCGACGTTGACGCGAGTGAAGCGATCAGGAAAATCGAGGACGCTATGTTTGGCCCAAAAATCCCGTTCTTCATCCTCATTTTTGAATTTTGGAATATCTTTAATTTTTTTGACTTGCATAAAACCTCCTTTCATTTTTGTTTTGATCACGTGCTGATATCACTCGAACCTTGCCTCGCCGTACTACATAGGCTACGTGAATTCCCCTGCCCATATTTGTTTTACCGAAGATTATGAATCGTTCTTCTTTTTCAGAATGCTTTACATCTCTCCAAACGATACGAGGAGAGTTAAAAAAAACTTCTTCGCACTCTTTCACTGAAACATGATGCTTCTTCCAATTTTTCTCTTTATTTCCCTCATCCCACTCAAATTCTTCAATCATCATTTGTACATGATGGTACAATACATTTTTCTCCTTGTCAATACAATAATCACTCACTTGACAATCATTACAGAAATCTTATAGAATCATTACATGAGACAACTTATCGCTGATGAAAAATTTACCAATATCCAACGCGCGCAAGCCGGCTTGACCCGACTGTTTGAAGAGGCCAGAAAAACCATGAGCTTTTTCCGCGTGATGAAGGGAGACAAACCACTCGGAGTGCTTGTCCCCAATGAAATGTGGGAAGATTTTGTCGAAGACATGGAAGCGCTCTCCTCTCCGCGATATCTGGCCGGCATTGCTAAGGCGAGACGGGAAAAGGGTGGCATCTCAATGGAACAACTCAAAAAAGAATTGAAGATTACCGCGTGACCTTTGACGTAAAGGATCAAACAATAATCGTCTTTGCCATCGGTCACCGTAGCGACATCTACAAGAAATAATTTTTCTTCCCCTTTGATACTTAATACTATTTTTATATGTCTGCCGATGATATCCGCTAACAGATCATGCGGAGATCTATGGACATATGAAATTATCCCGTGGACCAACCACGACAGCGTTCTGGCGCTTTCTGGCGCTTTCTGGCCCTTTCTGGAACTTACTTAAACTTACCAAAGATCACTCACCTTCCGAAACACACCCATTGACAAAGTCCCGCGGCCGCGAGAGTTTGTCAATCTTCAAGAAAGATGGAAATGTGTTCGAAGCGAGGCATCGTCTTCTACTCGCTCCACCAGAAGGTATCGTACCGTAAAAGAAATGCCGTAGAGCTCGCGCAAAAATTCCACTTCATCAAAACACGGATACGGGGACACATAAACACTCTCCTGAAGCTGATGAAGGCCAAGCTGGCAAAGGCGCATTCGAAACATATCGCGTAGTCCCTTGTACTTTTCCGGAACGTCAAAGATGACGACACGCCATTTCCCATCCCATCGCTTTGGTTTACTAAGCTGCAGCCCATTGAGTTCGTACGTGAGTGCCCGCGTCATGCCGTGCTTGGTAATCGTGACGGTCGTACGACTGTCATCATGCTCTTTGATGGTAACGTACTTTTGGCGGGCAAATCGTTCCAGCGCGCGCCGGACACCCCACGGCTGATAGGAGCGCTTTCCCAGTTGAACAAGCGCCGCCACACCGGTAATAGCTGGCGGAAAAGCAAAGACAAGGCCTATCGCCCCAGCCGCGGCAAGGATGGCCAACAATTCTTTAGCATCGGGGAACTTCCCCTCACGCATTTCTTTCGGTTTCGTACGGGCAAAGAGCATTGCTGCTTTCTCCCAATCGATACTCGTGTAGGGAGACTGTGGTTTCGTTTTCTTCGCTTTCGTGCCCAGACGTGCCCTGCTATTCGTATGTGCAGTGATACCCATGTATTGACAAAATATCGCGGCCGCGGGAGTTTGTCAATGGGATCGTTCTTCAATTCCCTCTCTTTTTTTTCCTCCCTTTTCTCTTGGTTTATGAAGCATTTTATTTCTTCCCCCTTGCTACAATTTAATTTTTCCACTTTACACTTTCCACTTTCCGCTTTACACTAGTTTCATGTCCCCTGATGACATCCGCCAGCAGATAGAACTCAAAGTCGTTGAGCTTATTAAAGCCAAGCTTGCCGATGGTACGATGACGGAAGAACGAAGCCAGCAGATCTCCCAGCGGGTCCTGGATATCCTCAAGCCCGGCATGGGCCTCGAAGATCTCTATAAAGCAATCCCCAAGCTTGACGATACCGTGACGGAACTTTCTCCGATCATACTCCCCATCCTTTCTGACTATGAAAAAAACATCACCCAGGCAGCGATCCCCCCAATTCGTAACTACATCAAAACAGGACAATACGATGCAGCAGTTACGCTTTCAAAAAAAGTAATAGGACAAGATGTCAAGTTGGTTTGGTCGGCGGCAGCGAAGCCAAGCTAAACAAAAATTCTAAATCCTAATATCTAATATCTAAACAATTTCTAATGCTTCAAATTACAAATCCCAAACGCAACACGTACGACCTTGAGGAGAGAACTTTCCAAATTGCAAAACGAGTAAATGAATACGTCAATAAATTACCCAAAACAATACCAAACATCGAGAATGGAAAACAATTAGTAAGATCTGCTGGTTCGCTCGGTGCAAACTATATAGAGGCAAATGAGGCACTAAGCAAAAAGGATTTCTCGCTGAGGATAAAAATCAGTAAAAAGGAAACGAAAGAAAGCAGATTCTGGTTACGATTGACCGAGCCCACTCAAGATCAAGAAAAAGAAAAGATTTACCTCCTTCAGGAAGCTCTCGAGCTTATGAAAATCTTCGGAGCAATCATCGAAAAAACGAAATAGATAAATTCATTGTTTGTATCATTGTTTAAGTCATTGAAATTTGTGATTTGTAATTTGTTTAGAATTTAGAAATTAGATATTAGATATTTATAATACGTACTCTATCATCTTCTATATGCTTTGAGATAGTAAGCAGTAGTTTATCCTCCCTTGACATGACCCTGCAGATTCTTCATAGTTAAATCTAATGACTGCCGTTGACTCTATCAATCTCTTCCTCGATGACCTTCTCAAAGATATGCATGGGTCAGATGCACCGGCTGATGAACTGGCAGAAATGAAAAATGAACTTCTCCCGAAGCTCAATGAATACATTACTCTACGTGTTATGACGGAGCTTGCCAAAAAATCCCAGGAAACGCTCAAAGAATTTCAAACATGGGTGACGGAAAAAAATCCATCGCAGGAAGAAGTGCAAAAGTATGTTGAAGGCAAACTCGATAATCCTCAGGCTTTTTTAACACAAGTGTTACTCGATTTTAGAAATACATATTTGGAACCAAAAGGAGTATAACCTATGCCACCGCCAGGTGAACCACAACCAACACCAACTGCTCCCGGGATTGGCCAAAGATTAAATCAAGCTGCACAAGGACTTGAGACTGCTATAACGAGAGCCGCTGATGCACACGGACTTCCGCAAAATCCAGCACTTCCAAGGCAAACTACAGATGAACCTCTGCGTCCGAGAGTACAACAAGCAGTCGATGGGGCCATCGCCAGAGCAAATGCCCAAGGTAGAATACGACAACAAGAAGCAGATCAAATCCTAGAACAACGCTTGGGCCGGGAATTCCATCTCGCAGACAGCACAAATCCCGGAACTCCCTTGCGCGCCCGAACGGATAACCCCATACGTGTCATCGTCAACGGACAACCCATCGAAATAACGGATCTCGTCATCCAGCGTCAACCAGCAGCCGATGCTTTGGGGGTTGCCGGGGCGCGCCTCGTAGAAGTTCGACAAGAACGAAACCAAGCGGTCCGTTATTCTCCTCTCTCCCATGGACCGAATGAATCGGTGCGCTTACCTGCAAACAGGAACTATGCGGTAGCAATACCAGTTGGCAACAACCGAATCCAATATATTCCCCTTGAATCATTTCAGGGGGCTCCTCCTGCAGCTCCCGAACCCGTGGTCCAACCGGCAGAATCCCACCCCGCAGGACCCACCACGCCTACCGTTGAACCGACACTAGCTTCTCCATCTGGTCCACTTACTCCCCGCCAACAACTTGAATCACGAAATTTAGTCATGGCCGGCGTGAAAACCAAAGAACGCCGCGTTTATGATCTCGTCAATAAAGCCATGGAACGTGCCAAAGGCTGGGGCAAGCAGGCATTTAAAGAAGTATTTGAACACAAACTCGGTAAATATTATTCAAACCTTCTTGATATAGCCCAGTCTCCTTTTGCAGAAGAAGCTATTCGTCTGGCTGAACAAAAAGGAGAAGCAGAATATCAGGCATATCTAGATTCACTCACCGGACCTTTGGGGTTCATGAGGAAAAAGGCACGAGGCGTTATAGAAGGATTCAAGGCATATGCACTCAAAACAACGTGGGCGCAGGACGCAACCATCCGTCACCTCTCTAACGCACAAGATCAAGATATCCAGGCAGCGCTTGCTCGCGGTAGACAAGTGTATCTGGATGAAAAAGGTGATTTCGCCGGACGCTTTGACACTGCCTTTGACCGGGAAGATTTAGCAGTCAGAAAAGACATGGGAGAGGACTTTCAAAGACTTGATGCAACGAATCCATTTTCACAAGAAATAAAAACACTCATCAAGCAATTCACACATGGCGATATAGATGAAGCAACGTTTGCTGCAAACAAAGATGCTCTCTGGGGACGAATAAAAACTGCAAATCCTGACCTCCTCAAAGATGCAGAAGACTATGCAGATACTCTTACTGCTATTGGGAATCAATATAAAGATCAATGGAATCGCGCGGAAAATAATGCAGAAGGTAAACTTCGTATAGATGGTGAAATTGATGCACTGCGCGTAGCTCTTGCTACCGGACAAATGGGAGAAGCAACATCGATGAATAAAACCGATACGCAAAAGTTTACTGGAAAACTGCGAGAGGTTTATGATTCTCTTGTCGCTAAGAATATTATAGGCGCCAGCTTATTTAATGAAGCAACCGTCGGAACCGCCGTATCCTACGCGCTCTCAGTTAAAAGTTTTGGATCCATGTTTGTAACATCAGGCGCCCGGGCAGTTGGTGGCATGTTTGCCGGAGGCGCTGCTGCCGGGGTTTTTGGCGCTGCCCGCGAAAAAGGAAGGCTCACAAAAGAGTACTGGGCGTATCTGGGACAGAGGGAAGCAGGAGTACAGACGACGCCTGGATCAAAAAAGCGTGAATGGTTTGACCAGCTTGACATTAAGCGAAGAAGATCCGATGAACTTATTTCTGCACTGCGAGCAAATCTCTATGAACCAAATGGTGCCCTTAAGACAAATCTTACTGATGATGAAGTCAGATCGACTCTTGGCCAACTCGCTGATGCAAAAGCACGCTGGGCCCTAAGTTCCCGCGAACAAAAACGTGTTGCGCTTATCGAAATCGGCGGACTCGGCGGACAAGAAAAAAACCGCACTGAGTTCGTTCGTACCATGGACGTGGTCGAGAAAGACCTTGGCCGCTACGTCGCAGGACATGCGGATGTCAAAGCACGTGTCATGGGTGGACAAGAGTATGATACATTTTTAAACGGAATAACCGCTACTCAAACGCAAATCCTTGAAAAAGGAAAAGACACATTCACAGCTTTGCAGGATCCTGCCCAAAGACTCGCTCTCACGCAGGTCGCAGGATATACCCCTGAGGTTGAAAAACTAAGAAGAAAAATTCTCTGGCTCTACGGACAAAAACACGCGGTAGGTACGGCATCGGGACTGGAAGCAGCACTCAAAGAATTTAGTACGCAAGCAAATGTCGAAGCTGCCAGGCGGGGTATCGCAACAGCCGGCATCGGCATGGGCATCGGAGCCCTTACCCAGGAAGCGATAATGGACTGGAAGTTTGCCCAGGCAAATGGCTGGCAAGGGTTTGACACCTTGGGTCACGGTGGAGTTGCTACATGGATCAAAGAATTACGTGGTTGGGGCGATGGAGCCTCACCGCTTATCCCCCAACCGGAACTTGTCGGTGATCACTTTGTCCAGCATTCACAAAATATTCACTTCGACGCCCAAGGGAACATGGATCTGGTCAAACCAGATGGTACGATTTTACAAGATAATGTCATTGCTGCCCAGGATATTAGTTTTGATGCAAGCGGCAACTTCAGCCAGCATACCGTCGACACCTTATCAGCGAATAACTTCGAAGTTGGCGTCGGACTTGACGTGCTTCACCCGGCAAACACTCCCGGTACCCATGACCTCTTTTTTGGACCAGACAAAGTGACCGTATCCAATGATTTACAATGGGTCGACAATGGCGATGGCACGAGTCGGCTCGTTATGAATCTTCAGGATAGTAGCGGAAATCACTTCGAACAGGTTGTCCACGCCAACTCAGTCCTTACCCAAGGCAGCCCCGATGATCTTGCCGATGTCATAAAAGACATGCACGATAGTCAACTTGTCGAATTTACGCCCGGAACGGAAACTTTGGGAGGAAATGTTCCCGACATGACAACAGATATTGACGGAATCCCTCATGTTGCTCTTGCAGATGGCACAAGTCACACACTATCAGCAACGCTTCCTACTGGCACAACACTGGTTGAGACAAGTAACGGAGTCTACAATCTCGTTGATGCAAATAACCCAGGCCATACCCTTGCAAGCGGTATTCATATTGATGATACCGGACTTGTTACAAATTTAAACGCTGTAAATAGTAGTGCACTGGCACTAGAAAATCACATAACTATCACCAATACTGATTATCACGTCGACGTACCAGGGACAGGATCAGCCGGAGGATTTTTTGACAAACCAGTTATCGAAATGGGACAAGAAAAAGGATTCCATGGTTTTTGGGGCTGGGTGGAAGATCCGACCAATGCCACGAGTACCACGCCTGATCCTTTTGATGCAACGCAAAATATTGACCTTACCAATAAAATTCCAATAACAAATTACACCAAGCATTTGGCGCGAACACTCTATGAAAATGACTTTAGTGATGTCCCCGGACTCAAAGATGCACAATTTGTTCGCGCTGACGGGTCTATCATGCCCTATACCGATATTGACGCACGCACGTATACGATGATGTATGAAGGCGACACCTTCAAACATCTACCGGATGTTATGTTTAAAGATGATGCACTTATAAAAGTCGGATCCATCGCCCAAAAAGCAATTAATATGGTAGAGCTTCAAGGAGTCGACTTTGACAAAGTTACTGCAGTATCTCTTGGAATCCCACAGCAGGAGTTTGATATATTGAAATCTGCCTATGAAATAGCCCGTGTTGGTCGCGAGGCTACCAAAGATGAATTTCTTGAGCTGTATAAATATTTAGAACACCCGGCAGGACCAGTTGGTCTTGATCTCCACGGACCAGAGATAGCACAGCAACTTGTGGAAGTCGGGCCAGCAGCAATTGACATAACAGATGAAATGGCAAATAACCTTATCGTCGCACCACTTACCGAAGCACCCCAAATCCCAATCCCGATCATTCCAATCCTCCGCCGCCGTGGCCTAGAGACGGGAACGCCAGAACAAGTGAGACCACCAATCATACCGGTCCCATCTCCTGGTCCCGTTCCTTATGGTTACTACGGAAACCAATACGGGTACAGCGGATCGGGTTCTAGGGCCAGACTTCAAAATCTGGGTGGTCAACCTTCAGAATCAGAACGAATCCAACAGGCTCTTCCCGTCCTACTCTCTGCGGCTTATCAACAGTACAATATTTCTACTGACGAACAACGCCGTATTAACGGGCTAACACCACCAGAACAATTAGATTGGCTCCAAAATCTCGTTCCTTTACAACCAACTCCACCATCTGGAACTTCTAATCCTGTTGCAAATACGCCACCAGTTGCGGCAACTCCTCCAACTCCACCAACATCCAATCCTCCAAACGCTGCCACTACAGGCCAACCAGATCCACTGGCCCAACTTGCTTCTGCGCTGCATGTCACATTACCGACACCTACACCACCTCCGCCACAACCCGCTCCCGCACCACCTAGCCCTTCTCCCTCGCCAGCTCGTCCGCCTCGTCCCATACCCTCTCCCGGAGCCGCAGGAGCTAGACCGACCTCGTCAATGGAACAGGACCTCACTCTTTTTATCGCTGATGAAACTGCCTCACCTGTAGCAGAAGAAGATCGCAGTAGAGCCGTAGCAGACGCACAGCGATTCATGTCTGTAGCAGATCTTGACGCAGCAGAAACGCAACAAGGCCTTACTAAAAACCAATCTGCCGAGCTTTACAAAGACATGATGTCCTGGCTTGCGTCTCAAAACTCTATTGATGTAGTAAAAGACGACCCGTCATTTAACCAAACCGCCTATCGGCAAGTCCAAAAAGTAACCAAGAGTTTCTTATGGGACGATGATCCTACAGAAGAAAAACGCCTTACGAATGCTGCAATGCGCTTCCTTACTCAATTTGATAGCAAGTACCATATTCTAGACAAAGGAAATGCTGACGCAAACCTCATCGTGGTTCTGACAGCCTACGACTTTATTCGAAACGCAAAATTCAAATCAAGTTAAGGAATGAAAACAAAAAATCCAAGATACCCCAGAAGACAAGAAGAGTTTACCAAAGAACTCCAAACGAGTAATAGCATTGATACTATGTTCAAGAGTATAGATAAAGAAGAAAATTTGGAAAAAATATATCGAAACATTGCAAAAGCAGCCCAATTGAATACAAGCTTACCAAGTAGTACCGACTAACCATGAACCCGTATGCCACCACCAGAGCCACAGATTCAAGTAGCAACTCCTGAACTTTCTCCTTTTGAAAAAATCACATTTGTCACGGCCAATGCGCTGTCCATAGGTCGTGAAAAAGGAAAATTATCTCCACATACAAATGGACGTACGCTTTCTACTATTGCCGACCAGTTAAGACTCTCTTCCGTCGTTCCGAAACCAGACGAGATTCTCGCCAGAATGAACATTTCCCTGCCATCCGCGCTCCCGGCACGGCGAAAAGCAGAAGTCGTCACTGCGCTGGCAGCTGGTACCCTATTACATGAAAAAGGCGATCCGGGAAATCTTGAAGCAGCAGCATTACTTCTCACTACAAATTATCCTATACAGGCGGAGCTCCAGTCGGTCATGGATCGTGCCCAACGGCAAGACAATGGTGAGGGCCGACGGGCAGATCTTCAAATAATTGCGGAACGGACTGGACATGTGCTTCATCGCCAGGTGGTTGGGGGAAATGTAGATCGACTGCTGGCGACTACCATTTCTGAATTTACTGCAGCCCGCGGATTGACTCCTCAGGCAGCTGCAGAACTTGCTCGGGCAATCGCAAAAAATGAAACGCCATCAACAATACAAACTGCCGCACTCGTACCGGAAGTCCGAATTGTTTACTCCGTGGCCAGAGCACTGAGAAATGCTCAGTCACGAGTTGGACTAACGGATCCGAAACTGGATCTTCCGTTTGCTCCATTTAGTCGGGTGGCACTCCAAGCTCTTGAACAAGCACATCGACTGCGGACACCACTTGAACGCCATAAGCTTTTATCACAACTCGTTGAGAATGGAAAAATTCCGGATAGAATTGAATCGCTTGGTGAAATTCTCCGTATTGTTGACGAAAATCCTGAAATTCGCGCGGTTTCTTTTGACCTCTACGACACCTTGGTACAATGGACAGAAGATTTTGCCGACCGCTACGGTCGGTATCCTAATCGGGCACTGAGTGCTTTTAAAGCTGTAGGAATATCGCTGACAGAAGATCAACTTCGGCCAATAAACGAGCGCGTGTGGTATGAAAGCTGGGCTAATTTTCAAAGCCATGGCACAGAAGTACCTCTTTCCGATACTATTAATAATCTGATCGACCAAGTAACCGCAGGAAAATCTCTCCAAGTTAAGGATAGACAGAAATTGCATCATCTCCTAACCAGCCAATGGTATAAGTTAGAGCTAGAAAACGCAGTCGCTATGCCTGGCGCGAGAGAGACGCTGGATCAACTGAAAGCAAGAGGAATAAAAGTTATACTCACCTCAAATGCATCATGGTCACAAAGACATGTTCAGCGTGTCCTTAACCGTTTTGGACTGCTCGAATACTTCGATGCCATAAGCATTTCTTCAGATATCGGCAAGATGAAAAAACCAAATATTCCTGACTTTTTTCATCATTCCTGGGACAAGCTCGGCATCCCGTATCAAAACATTCTCCACGTTGGAGATAACCCCAACGATGATGTCTTGGGAGCCCGAAACGCTGGCGCGCGATCGACTCACTATCATAATCCTCTTGCCTATAATCGCCTAGAGATAGATAAAGTCCACGGTGGAATAAAATTTATACGAGAAGCAAATCGACAACTTTATGCAGAAACCGTTGTTGCTATGCAACGACAAAGCTTAGAAGCAACAACTGATAGCTGGGTTGCTGCACAGATGGAGAAAAAAGGAATACCTCAAGTAGAGCGCGAACGTGTCGCAAAGCTTGCGAAAGAAGTATACCATCGATCTCGGGATGTCTTTGCTCCTTTATATATTAATTTGTCTGACCAACTACTCCAACAATTAAATACTGGTCACGCTGACATAGTATTGGCAATTGCACGAGATGGCTTGGCACAAGCCATACTTATGAAAAGCATGCTACGATTAGATCCGGATCGCTATCCGCAAGTCCGCAGTAACCAGATCCATTTTATTCATGCTTCTCGAGCATTACTGAAGAGAGTCACCTCTCCTACCTCACTACAGGATCACGCACTTCAAGAGGCATACAAAGGATATTTACACCAAAAAGAAGATTTTCGTGGAAAGAGAATTATTATCACCGATAACGTGACATCAGGCAACACATATAACCTGCTTACAGGCATCCTCAAGGAGCTGGGTGCAAGTAAGACGCAGGGACTATATCTAGACATGTGGAAAAACGCAAATGCTGAAATACATAGCTTTTTGCAGCAATCTCTTGGTGTTGACGAAAATGTTCTTGGCGTTGACGCACCTCTTGTCCAAATGGAAGCATTGCTCCATGGACCACGTGATAGCGTTAAACAAATCGATCCTATCAATACAAAATATGGAACATCATTTCAACCAAAATCAGAAAAGAAAACTCTTCCCAGCGAAGTATTGAGTCGAGGACTTTCTCAAGAAAGTATTCTCTTTATGAACGACGTCGGGGTGCGTGGCTTGCTTGACGCAGTAAAAATTAGACACAGAACGAGACTTGCCGGGATCCCTGATCTCAAAAACGAAGTAGTTGCTAAAAATTTCGTTCAGTATCTCTATAATACACCATTGGATGATCTTCTTATGAGTGTTCCAATTTTTGAATCCGGTCGATGGTATTTACCATCTCAGTATCCATTTATTTTAGGACCACTTAAAGAACGACAAGCAATCAAGGCTAATATATGATCTTTACACAAAATGGAATCACAGCGACTTTATGATGAATGCCGAAATTACTCAGCCGTTAGTATTTGAGTTCAATCCCCTTACTCAAGAAAATAGCCTGACACAACATATATATCAAACTGTTCAACAATCGCGCAACCTTAGACTTTCTATAAAAGACCGTGCTAATGCTTGGAAATCAGCACTGGATTTGGTTACGAATAAACAGGTAATAGCTATAAACGTAAACCAGAACACGCGCCCATCTCAATACAATGAGCCGCTCATTGATAATTCTCCTGTTGTTGACGGACGCGTTCTTGAAAGTTATTGTCCTCCTCTCAAGGCTCTAGTAGACAAAGGAGAAATCAATACACAGGCAACTTATGCAATACTAGAGTATTTTTTACGAACCGGTTATCACGGACTCAACGCGAATCAAACCATTGCTCTTGCCCGACAATTTCCTCCTCAAAGACCCAATCAATCATTTGCTGAGTATAAAACAAGTGTTGACCAAACAAATAGCACAAAGGTGATCCCCAATCGAACCGCAGAGGAATCCTGGACAATGGGAAGAGAAATCATGGATCTTTTGGAGATCACCGATAATATTCGAGCAAAATATCTCCAAAAGCATGCAGGCAAACGGACGATATTTATTACCGATCTTATGCGTATATCAGCAGAGGCATTACGCACGGTATACCTGGCATCTACACGCTTAGGTGCAGCGGAAATAAGAAAACGAGACGAAGCATTGCTTTCTAGTTCACAAACTCCCAAATACCGAAACACAGGGAGAGAAACTACTCTACGGGCTCTTCTTCGGCCGGATGTATTGCTGCCCATGATTCTTTCCCCGTCTCCTCGTAATTTTTCTGCTGACGCGGAGAGCATCTTACATTTACAGGGAAAAATAGGTATTGAAGGAACAGAGTTTATTCCAAATAGTGGTCCGGTCATTATCGCGTTTTCTCATATGAATAGGTGGAAAGACCAAAAAGTACCACCAAACTGGGATATGGCAAAACTTTTACAGGAAGTCTTAAGAAGACGATCTTTCGGAAGTGTCGCACTTGTTGCCTATGTCAATTATTTTAAAGAAACTGCACCAAAACCACTTCGCGCTATCGCAAATAAATTGGTTGACGGCATAGCTAGCCGAGCTCAAGAAGTATATGGAATCCAAGTGATAGACGTAGCCGCCTACGATCAACAAAAAGTACATGGATTCGTCGACCAGGCGAAAGGGGCACTACAAAACGGAAAAGCGGTCCTCATCTCGCCAGAGGGTGTACCTGTCCGTGAAATCGTGAAACCGAAGCGCGGAGTGGGAATGCTTTCTCGACTTTCAGGAGCACCGGTAGTTGGTGTTGCATTCAGAGAAGAATACCTATCTGATGGGTCATTTCGCCACAGTATCCTATTTACCCATCCCCGACACTATACTGCCCATAGAATCCCTGGGCGATCAGTCAAAGAAAAAGACCAAGCTTTTTCAGATGCCATCATGCGCGATATAGCTCGTCAACTGCCCCAAGCGCAGCGAGGAATATTCCGCTAAGATATTATTATGGGAGATGCAGTTGCAGTCGCTGAAAAACCGATTCATGTACGTCTAATAGATACACCAATCGTCGCTCAGGCTAATCCTAAAGTAAAAAAACCATTAGTGATACAACCATCGGCCGCACCTGAGGCAAGGCAGGTTCTCGTCGGTATGAGTAAATCAGCAGCAGCAACGCTCCTTGAATCAATAATGGCGCGCGATGGAGGCGGGGAGAATGCTATTCGCACTGCGCGCGCGCAGGCTATGGCAGCCCATCTCGACCAATACACTGAACAACTTCCAGAACGACAGGAACTGTCGAAAGCTTACTTTCTCAATAATGATGAACGACTTGGTATGACACCGCTAGAACGGATCGCAATGGTTTACGAGCACCTTACACCACCAGATAATCCCGAACAAGCTACCGAGTCTGAAAGCACTATCAGGAAACACATGGCCTTTCTGGTTGAAAAAGCATTTGATCAGCAGCTTGTAAACCCTCCGGAATACCTCTCGCACGGGTTTGAACATTCACTTCGGGTGGTTAACTATTCGGATAAAGTAGTTGAGGCTTTGCCACAAACAATAGACGCGATGGTTAAGAAGTATGGAATATCACGAGGCGAGGCAAGGTTCATGATTGATCAAGTCGCACTGCTCCATGACATTGGGTATACGCAACTCTATGGGAGTGATAAAGCCGCGCATAGCATCGTAGGAGCTCAAATGGTAAATAGCAGAGAGCACACTCGATTGCTTAGGGCTTTAGTTCAAACGCAGGGCGCTCAGACTGATAATCTAATACACGATTTTCGAGACGCAATACTCTTTCATAATGCGGATAAAGTCGAGCAAATATTTTCGGCGAGGATCGAAACTAGTCACGGAAGATTCCTTGCTACTGATATTAATAGTATTATGAACGTGATTTCCACATTCGCTCGCAATCCACAAGAGTTTGATTTGGCACAATCATCATCAATGCACATTTACGTATCGACGGAAGAAGTCAAACTCACACTTCTGGAAACGTTTCGGCAACTAGAACATGAACCCCCTGAGATAGTAGTAGTTGAAGATGTTTTTCGAGGTCGATCTATTAACCTTCTTCAGCCAAAAATTCGAGCATTGGGACTTGAGTTTGCCCAAGTCGATGCTTTAGAGTCACCCATGCAGGCAATTATACGCATCGCTGATAATCTCGACTTTCTTCCAGAAAGACTTTCGCCGGTCCAACAAGAATCGGCATTTCAAGAAATTTGTCGCATATTTGGTGATAAAGGCGATATATCAAAAGACTTGGAACAACTAGAAAAACTATCTCAACAAGCTAAACTGGTGGCATTCAAACGGCAGGTCATTGATTCAGTGCTCGAGTTGCCAGAATACTCAGGACTTCCAAAATCGCGAAGAGATGCTATCCTTCGCTTAGCCCTTGCCCAAGACAGCAAACAGTATCGTCATATTGCCGGCTGTTTAGGATTAGAGGCGGTAGAATTTCAGATAAATCCCCAAACACAAGCACTCGAGGTCGTAGCACGCGTAAACCCTCAAAAATACCAGTCATTACAAGCAATCGTCGCAACCGAATACGTTCTTGATGAACATGATAACAAACAGCAGGTTGATATTCCGGTTTCTGACTATCAAATTTGGCGTACCCAAGAAGCCTTCAAAAGCTTACGTGTGGATGGAAAGCCAATAACCGTTCGAGTTCAGCAATAATGTAAGCATGAGAAAAGCCGGGCGTACGTAATGCAGAAAATAAATGGTTACGAGAGGAATAATCCACTCAATAAGTCCATTCTGCATCACGCCATTTCCGGCTCTCCCCTCCCTACTCAGATTCTTCTGCTTCCTCCTTCTTCGCTCCGCGAAACCAGAAAGGAATCACCACGAAAAACATGTGGACGTATTCCGGCAGGCCATCGGAGCTTCCTATGTGGTAGAAACCGTTCTCCGCTTCGCCAAAAATGGTCACCTCTTCACCTTCGACCAACGAACGGCCGAGCACACCATTATGGTCAGGCGTATGAACAACCTGAAGGTGATGAAGATGGCGAAAGCGTACCCAGCCTTTGACCGGGTAATGAACAACTGCGCCATCGGTAGGTTCGCCTTTCTTGTTCCAGCGAAGCCAGTGACCATTGGGGCAGCGACGGTCTCCTCTGGTTTCTGTCTTCTGGACGTCCGCGTCACAGATCGGACAACCCCAGATCTCAATCACACGCTTGGGTTTTGCTGATGCTGACATCTTTTCCGCGCCTCCTTAAGACGCGTGTGGTCTTTGGGTTCTTAGCCCAAGCCACAATAAAGTTTTAACGTTGGTTGTCCACCCCTGCAGCCATCCACGAATGAAAATTACAGCCGTCTCGCCAACACCTTCACCGAATAGATCATGACCGCAGGCACGAGAACCAGCGGTCCGATATTCATGGTGATGCCGGTGTCCGTCAGCCGTAACGTGAGCAACAGGTCGTAGAGCCAGATCAGCGCAACCGGGAGGGCATACCAGAGGTATAACTGGAATCGGCCCTTGGGCGCGCTGAAGATACCGAGCCACCAAGGCACGACTACGAACGACAGTCCGCCGCCGAAAACGAACAGAAGCCCCAATCCAAACAGCGTTGCGATCGTTTGATACGCGTTCATTACAAGCGCCTCCATGACGCGTGTGACATAGGCTTCTTAGGCCTTGTCACGATTGAAAGGAATTCTTTGACTATGGGAGTCACCCTTCCCGCATCAAAGCACGGGATAAACACCTCTCCTGAGGCTAAGAAAATCCTATTTTTCGTAGAACTTTCCTTGCCCCAGGAAAAGATGGGTTTGCTCTCTTGACACTCCTCCATAGCATGGTATTAAATAGGTACCATATGAGTACGTCTATTTCTTTAGATAAAACAGATTTTATCAAATTCAACGTCTCGCCACGTTTCAAAGCAATTGTTGCTAAAAAGGCGGCAACAGCCGGCATGAGTCTTTCTGAACTCGGGAGGATGCTTTTTGGTGCATACGTTCATGACATACTGACCAAAACTCCTGTCTCTCAACGATTCCTCCAGATGGCCCAAGAAGCGGAAAAAGAATATCGCCAAGGCAAAGGAAAAGTATTCCGTACACCAAAAGAACTTTCTGCCTATTTCAAGTCACTCGAGTAAATCTCCTCTATGCCTGCCGTATTTATCTCATCTCGCTTTGAAAATGCGAGAAAAAAGTTTGTTCGACGGAATAAAACATTGGCGATCAAAGTACGTGAAACACTTGAGCGTTTCGCACAAAATCCACAACACCCATCATTGCATCTCGAAAAACTTATCAATACGAAGTATTGGACTATTCGTATAGACCAAGCCAATCGCTTATTTTTCTTTTGGAGCGATACTGGAGATACAGCTATCTTTTTTTTCGTCGGGCCGCATGATTCCTATAAAACTATGTAATGCGGGGCTCTCTTTGCCCCAGGAAATGATGATAATATTCCCCAAGCAAACCCTTCGACAAGCTCAGGGCTAGCAGAAGGCAATGGAGGAATACCATGGTAAATAGTAAGCTAGGGAGGGTATCCCGATGGTAACAAGTATCCACTTATGCTTGATATGAAATGCGAACATTTCCTCAAGCTTTAAGCTTCAAACAAGCTTCTATCGGAATGAATCCCTAGCTAGTATTAAATTGTCAAAGTGCAACAAAACGGTAAAAAGCATACCACAACAAAACCATTTTGTAAAGACTATAGGCCCACAATGAATTCTTAATTTCTAAGGGCTCGTTCGTCCAGCATCTAGTGCTGGACGAATACGGCCCTTTGTGCCGCACCGAAACATATAATCTAATCGGATGCGGCCTAATTTCTAATTTCTAAACCCTCCTTCGCTAAAAGCTGCGGTAGGGCGAGCAAGCAGATTCTTGACAAGCTTTGCCAAAGTTTGCTATTATTTACCATATGAGCTCAATAAATATCTCTCTCCCATCTGAACAAGTGACATTTATAGATAAACTAGTAGCCCAGTACGGATTTGCCAATAGAAGTGAGTTTATTCGATCAATAGTCCGACTTCTCAGGCACAAACCCGATATTCTTGAAAAAACTGCAGTATTTCCATTTGAATCTACTCCACCGAATCAATCGATAAAAGATATTATGGCTGATTTTGGTAAAACCAAGAAGTACTCGCCTGCATTTCTTAAGGATCTTGAGGAAGGACTTAAAAAAAGTGACTATTTCAAACCATAACCTTCATGATCAAAATCCTGCCAATCTCCCCCACTGTTGAATCGCTGATCAAAAAGCATTCGCTTCAAAAGAAATTTACCAAGCAATTAGCCCTCTTGACACAAAACCCTCGCCACCCGAGCCTGCATCTTGAAATTCTTGAGCCTAAATGGCGTGGAATTGGAAGCTTTCGTATAGATCGAAAATATAGGGCGTTATGTATCTACCGACAAGGTAATACTGCAATGGAAATAATCTCTATTACGGTACATTATCGTTAGTATACATAGTTGATACTATGGCAAAACACCCGCGTAACTCCTCTTATATTTCAGTCCGAATTCTGCTTGTTTTCCTCTTGCTTTCTCTCTGTGTTAATATCTATTTTATCTATTCAACATGGATGGGTAGCATCGTTACAAGCGTGCCGGATGGCGATTCGCTGCAGCTTGCTAACGGCAGAAGAGTACGGCTCCTTGGCATTGATGCGCCGGAGAGGGACCAGTGCATGGCAGTAGAAGCGAGAGAGAAGCTTCGTAGCTTAGTTATGAGTAAAATCGTGAAGCTAGAAAATACGGTGACGGATGATTATGGCCGAACACTCGCAAATGTAACTGTCGAGAACTTCACTTCCCGTCCTCTCCTTAATCACATAATTGTCAGAGAAGGTCTTGCCAAATATATCTATGTTCGCAGTCCCTATAGCCAAGCGCTAAAAGAGGCTATGGAAAGTGCTAGATCAAGTAAACTCGGCATCTGGTCCCAAGATTGTCGACGAACAAGTCCCGTAGGTGACTGCGTCATCAAGGGTAATACGAGGGATGGTGAAAAAGTCTATCACCTCCCTTCCTGCGATAACTATGACCAGGTAATTATCGATGAGTCCTACGGCGACTCTTGGTTTTGCAGCGAAAAAGAAGCGGTAACCGCTGGCTTCCGCAAAGCCTCCGGATGTCCTTGACAAAGAAAAAGTGTACATATATCATATGTACATGAAGCTCAAATCGGGAATCCTCGTATTTGAGTGGGATAAAGGAAATCTGGATAAAAGTAGACGAAAGCACGGTATTACCGCCGAAGAATCAGAAAGTGTTTTTGTGGACGCTAATGGGTTTATTGTCCCTGATCCGCGACATTCAGTACACGAAGAACGACAGGTTATTTTTGGAAGATCAAATAAGCAAAGAACGCTTCATGTCGTATTTACGATCAGAAAGAAAAAAATTCGAGTAATTTCTGCGCGTCGTATGCATAAAAAGGAGGTGGAAAAATATGAAAAAATTAAAAAAGATACCAACATTTAAAAATGAGGATGACGAGGCCAAATTCTGGCTTCGTGTTGATTCAACAGAGTATTTAGACTTTAACAAAGCAGAGCGTTGGGTTTTTCCGGATCTCAAACTTACCAGTAAGCCAATTACCATTCGGCTTCAGGAAGGCTTACTCGCACGGATCAAAATGAAGGCAAATGCACTGGACATGCCTTATCAAACCCTCATCAAACAATACATCCAACGCGGCCTTCATATGTCATAGTTAAAAAATCAACCCGAAATTTTTGTCCTTTATTCCATTCCTGATATACTTAATCATAATGACTGGTGAAGCTACCATCGACGCACGACCTCCTCTTCCTCCTCCTGATGCTCCTCCGGAAAAACCAGATGAGGTATCAGCAGCGGTTTTGAAAGGATTGGTACATATTCGGGCGCTGAAAACGCTTGTTGCAAATGGTGACCTCGTAAAAACTTTTTCAACGTTATCCGATCAAAAAGAGGCTCTCGAGACAATAGATGAAGGAACCGTACAAGGGACATATACGCAGTATCTTACGGAATATAAGACCCACTCTGAAGTCCTTCGTAAACAAAAAAATGCTGAAACCACGCTCTCGCCAGGGGATTTTATAAAACACTTCGTCGATGATACTGCAAGAAAAGAGGCATATTATCGTGTTCTGGCTCAACTTGACTTTGCAAGGGAAGCGTCCAGCGCATTCGTCAAGGAATATTTCCTGCGCTATCGCATGCCGCAGATTATCGAGGGTATTCATCAAGAGATGCGCGCCCGCTACCGAAACGTTCCAGAGGAAGTGGATAGCTATGTCAATGAAATACAACCGCACGTCGTGGACTTTGTCTGCCAAGCGAGAGACTTTATTGCACTTTCGGAAATGAAGCTTGCGACCTTCGAAGCGATAAATCCCGACACGATAGGAGAAAGTGCACGTTTACTCGTAGAAGGGCAAAGCGCCATACTCACAAAAACCCGTTACGTCGATATGGGCGATGTGCCCAAATATGCAGGTCAAATGGGAACCGATACCGAAAAAACCTTTGTGATGCGATACGTCGTCGCACGGCTCTTAGGAAGCGACCAACCGGAAGCTCTCGGAGCATTAAAAGTTCGATTCCCGGGGAAAAAACTTTTTGATCCGTACAGTGAAGAGTATTACTCCCATACGGAAAGAGAGGGAGCAGTGCCCCAACGGGGTGCAAAAATCCATATCGGATTTTCTCTGGATAATCCCCGCCTCTTTGAGCTTATTACCTTCCTGACAACTACGCTCAAAGGGAAAGCGCCGTTTAAAATAGCTAAATTTTTCAATACGAATCTCGATTTTCATGCAAAATGTTTCACGATCTATCCCCCGTTTGATGAAGGTGTCCTCGACCCGCAGGCTGTCCGCACAAACTTTAACCAAGCCGCAGTACTTGCGAAAATGCTTGACGATGCTCTCGTAGAAATGGGACCAACAAAAGACGCTCCAACGCCCTTTCCCTCAGATTATAGTGTCGGAGCAAGTAACTTCGTTTCGATACGTTACGGAGGACTTACGGAAAAACCTGATGAAGGCACTGCTGGCTATCCAGACGGATGGGAAGATAATCGGGAAAGGAAACCCCCTGATAATTTCCCAAGTGAGGCAGACAAAGAAGCATTTCTCGCAGTTGCCCAAAAACAAGGCCTTAAGATAATACAAGAGTAAACAGATGAAACCACTAGAGACTAATAAATAATCTCCACTGGAATCGGGACGTTTGGAAAGGTGGGTGGTGCGCGTTTCGCGCGATCGAAAGCAATTCTTTCGATGCGCAATACCATGCACACACTCATCTTTTTTGTATTCCGAAACGTCCCTGTTTGATCGTAGGATCTCCTCTTAGCGCCGTCTGCTGACCCGAACGACCGTGAGCCAAAAGAGGCTCCAGATGGCGAACTTGAGCCACATGCGAACATACACATCTCTTGGGATCTCCCACCCGTAGAGGCGTGATAGAAATTCAGTCCCGAGGAGTACGCATGCATATGCGGCACACAGAAAGAGCCCGACTAACCCAGCTGTTCGCGAAAACATTATCATCTCTCCTTTCTATCGGCCGTCTGACAAACCGCCGATAATAAAAAACAGCACGACGATCACGATAACGACCGGCCACCCCATGCAGCGCAGCAACGCTTCACCGCGCGCAATGAGTGCGGGATCATACGTTTCCGGATGGACGAATGCCAACCAGGATACGTAGACTCGCCAGCCGAACGTCGTCACGACGCCGCAAACAATAAGAAGAACTGCCAACCCTCCGAGCACCATCTTGCCTTTCATGACGTAATCCTCCTTTGTGGACTATGGAAAGGTGCAAATCCGTTTCAGTCTTTTGACCTCATCGGTCCTGACACACATCAGGAGACGGACACAAAAAAACCGGCTTATCGTGAAGCCGGTTTACAATGAAGATTCTTTTCTTCATCTCACCCCACACCATTCTTACCTCCTCCCCCGCCAACAGCTACGCAGTTGCGGGCGGGCGTCGGAGGGGCGAAGGTTGCGGGGTTGATGGTTAGTAATCTCGCAAATAAGAATTTGTTCGCTAACTAACGCATCAAAAAACCGGCCCATTGACTGGCCGGTTATAAATACTTATTGATGCAAATGTTTTCCAGGATAGCTTTTTTTTGCTTACCATCCCTAGTCAACTTTCAATAAGTCAAGGCGTTGTTGTATCTACCAAGTATAGAGTGTACAACTGTAAACCTATAGTTGTCAATAGAAGAATTCATTACTTTTTCCTTCGATTATCTTCGTGGCAGCGTTGGTGGCTCCAGAGGTAACGGTTGAGCAGTATATTTAGTTCGCAACCATTCTTCATTCGCCCGTTTTGTCTTTAAATTTTGGTAACGTAAATAGCCACGCGCTTCATCTGGTCTCATTTCTCTTCCTTTCTTCGTTCCCAACTCTGGTCGCCCGGCTAGAATCGGTTTTGGTTCTGCTCCAGAAAATTGCATTTGCAGTCCAAGTAGTTCAACCTCTTCTTGTTTAAGTTTTTGATATCGTTGATAGTCGTCATACCCTGCTTCGCCTCGCTTCTGGGGTTTCTTTTCTAATACCGGTCCATCTTGCCCAATAGGTTGGGAAGGTTCAAACCTGGCTTTTAATCTATCTTCTGCTTGCAGGCGTGCCAAAGCAGCTTGTTCCTCAGCTGGTGTCTTAAATGGAGAAACTGGTTGTGCTGAATCGTGACCAAAAATAGGAAGTGCTGGGTCTCCAACTTTTTGGCCCGCATCTGGCGCTGGGGGTCTTCTTACTAAAGCATCTGGACTTATTCCAACCATATATCTTATCCTTATTGTCGTATTCTAAATACATTATGTCAATACGTCACTGTATCCGCACAGCCTATTTCTATTTTGATCTTTTCCGTGTAAGATAATAGTACAATTACTTATGTCTCAAACAGATCTCCAGCTTAATGAAGGATATATCCAAACACTCGCCTCGGATCTTGCCGGACAATCCGATAGTACAAAATTGGAAACAACGCTTTTAGATGTAACGCTTCTTGATCCCCAATCTGCTGCGCTCACCCTTACCCGCCTTGCCGAAAATCCTTCGGATGCAGCTGCGAGACTCGCCCATCGGGTATTTACAGTCTTTGAAACAACGCTTCTGAAAGAATATCTTAAACAGAACCCAGTAGAGGGAGTCACGAAGGAGAAGACTGAGTTAATGCTTGTAGAAGCTCGTCTCCGCAGCGAGGGAGGTAAACCGACAGACCGACTATCAAAGCTTTCAGGATCTGTTGAAAGATTACGTGATGTATTACACGCTAAATCGCTTGAACCAGCATCCATACTTTCCCCACAAGCGCTTGATGCATACAAAAATTTATGTGAAAAAATGAAGGCATTTGTCCCTCGAGAGGGTGTCGACCGCGTACTTTTCACCGATAATCTCCTCAAGTTAACCGTTGCAAATCCGAAACTTAAAACTCCTACACTTGATCTTGGTATGGAAATGCTCACAAAATGGAACGGACTAGAACCGACAATTGGTGGTGGCAAAATTGACCTCGGAAATCTTGTACGATCTTTTACACAATCCCTCACACAAACCCCCTAATTTTATCAAAGCTAATATACTTTTCCCCTAATTTTAAACCCTTTATATATAACTATAGGATTGACAAAACTGTTATTTTTTAGTATAATTTTTCTTTTGCAAGCAATGCTTTTGGTTTACTCTATGCTTGCCGAAAAGCACCTTAACAATTCGTATTGCAGGGAGCGATCTGGCTTTAAAAATATCGGGGCTAACTGAGGCGTAAGCGCCACATATGCCTCGATGCTCTTTGAGGCTGGATGTTCTCCCTGCTACTTCAAAAAATAACCACTCGGGGAGGTATTCTGCGGGGTGATGTAGGCATAATAATTTGTTATGTCTAGGTCTTCCCGCAGATATCCCTCGCGGTGGTAAGCTTTGCCGGACGGCAAGCTTGAGGAAATCTGTAGATAACCAAATCTACAAAACCACCAAACCAAGATAAGGAGACTGTCATGAAGAAAGAGTATCGGATAGAGGTAACCCGCCTGGCAGTGACCTGCTGGGTGTTTGCGCTACTCGGTGACCTTGCGACCATTTACGCGGTCGCGAATCGCCCGGACTTGGTTTTGACATTAGTCGCAGTGTTCTCAAGTGTGACCCTAGCCTTTCTGGGTTTCCGCAACGTCCGTCAGTATTCTGTGGGAACGAACCCGGGAGGCTGGACGAATTGGCATCTCTGGATCGAACTCGGCTTGTTCCATATGTGGGGCATCGGACAGCCAATAGGAATCGCCGGTCTTATGTCGCTTTGGGGTAACATAACCCAAAAGTGGCCGGATAAGATTCCACAGATGAAAACTGAAGTTGGACTGCTCTCCATAGGGGTGGTGTTTGCCGTCTACGTCGTAGTTCTCGTATGGAGGCTAGGACTTCTCGACAAACCCGAAGTCGATCGATGTCATGCGTGCTCAACGCCGGCCATGCGGGGCGCGAACTACTGCGACCAATGCGGAATCAAGCTCAACCGCTGCGTGCACTGCGGTCGGATTCACAATCCGACAGCAAGATACTGCCCGAAGTCCGGGAAATACTTAGGGGCACCATAGGGCTCAAACCGCGGTAACTTGCGGCCGTTCAAAAAGTTACCTGCATCTGCGCGCGCATCTATCCGAGAGTATCGGGATTGGCGTAGGCAGATGGAGTTTACAAGAAGTAGCAGGAATTATTATAAGGACCGCACAGTCGGTCAAGGTCTATTTGAGTGATTTATATCTTTTACTCGAATGTATCTTGACGCCGCGGTCCTTTTTTTTGGAAAAAAATTCTTCTTAACTGTGACCGACCAGTGTTTTTAGCTTGGTAAACTTTGACTCTCTTGCTAAATCCTGCCAATTGTGACGCTTCATACCGTCTGGAAAGTCATGCGCTCCTATAAATGTATCCCACAATGTAGGGAGTGCCAGCGGGTCCTCAACAGCAGAAAGCACAGTTAAATCACCTAAAAACATAGCACTCGTCCGTAAATCAGAAGAAGGATTTTTTTGCGCAATCCACTGTTGTAACGTCCGGTGCATGAGGAGGCTATCAGCCTGAACGTGTTCACTTTGCTCTCCAGTCATCGACACTAATACTCCCCGTGGAGCTTCTCCACCTTCAAAATCTTTACCATGTGCTTTAAGTTGCGGTGTAGATAACGGACTCGTATAGATCCTACGATCTTTAATAAGTTTCTTCATTGTCTTTACAGCTTCATGGGAATCTGGTATACCAAGCACTTTTCCGGCTTGAGCAAGGCTAAAATAATGACTCACTGTTTTAATATCTGGATACACCCCTTTTATTGCATCAAAACAATAGGCTTCGAAATCGTTCAGAAGCTGCGCGCCATAAGGAAACTGATGTTGGACGATTTCATAAAAGGAATCAAGAAATGCTCTCGAATTGATCCCTTCTACAGGGCGAGAGAGTTCGTTAATTCTTACTCTTCTATCAGATGCGTTCGGATGTGCTTGGTCACCAAGATCGTTCATACGAAAATTGTTCCTACAATATATAAGTATACTATATCGCAAAATAGGGAAACTTCCCTATTGTTCTCACAATTGCTTATCACCAATTTGCATTCTATAGGCCTATGGAGTACAATCGCAAAAATAGTATTATTGTTCTCGTATTATGTATTAAGGTTTAAAAATGTGCCTTTCCATAATACGTAATACATACTCCGTAATACTTTTGTTTTCATGAACCAATCCGGCACCATATTCCTTTACCAGCCCGTCAAATCAACCCGAAAAGGGGTTCAACCCCGTTGTAAGCATCGGCGTAGTCATGGTGCTTGGGTAAAATTTCTTGGCCTTGGCCTCATCGCGCTTGCACTCGGAGGCATCGCTGGGCCCTTAAGCACCACTATTCGTCTCGAAGGAACTTATTGGACACAACAAGCCATAGCAACGTTACAACAATTGAACCCTTCGGCTCCGCTCAGGGCAAGCAAACAACCTCTTCCACAATCAGTGCCTATTGTATTTAATCCTCTGATGACCGAAGATGGCGCGTCTATTGATCCGATCAATAAGGATTTTAGCCTTATTGTGCCGAAAGTCGGCATCAACGCACCCGTTTTAGCAGGAGTCGACCCGACCAATCCCGGCAAATACCTGGAAGCACTCAAAAAGGGTGTCGCCCACTCTTCCCTTTCCTACTTCCCAAATGAGGATGGTACGGTTTATCTGTTTTCTCATTCGACTAACTACGATTGGTTTGTCAAAGATCTCAATGCAGTCTTTTACCTTTTAAAGAATTTAAGTGAAGGCGACCTGATCGTCGTCTATTATAAAGGAAGTCAATATACGTACAAACTTACCGAAAAACGGATCGTGGCACCATCGGATGTATCCTATTTACTACCTCAAAAAGGCTCAAAGCGCCTCATCCTCCAAACCTGCTGGCCGCCAGGGTCTACAACCGAACGACTCCTCCTATTTGCGGATCTCGTAGAAGAACAAAATTTGTCTATATAACGTGACTGAAGCTTAGATGCTTAGTTATGAGTAGTTTTGCGAAAAAAACAACTTCTAGGCCTCTGTGCTACTAAACCTCTAAGCTTCAAAACTACTAAGCTTCTTCTTAAAGCTTATAGTACTTGACTTCCGGACGAATAATATGCTATAGTCCAATACTCACGCCGAGTAAATAGATCATATGGTAAAACAATATATCATTTTACTTCTGTCTACTGTCCTTTTCGCGCTATCTGCCCAAAGTGCGAACGCCCAAGATTGCAGCACCCAATATGGTGGCGGCCAATATGGCACCACGACCTGTACCCCCAATGATTTGACCATTAACAAAGAAGTCAAAAATCCTGTAAGCAATGTCTATGTCGAAAATTTAAGCGCAACAGATGGAACATATTCTCCCGGATCTGACGTTCTCTTTAAGCTTACAATCAAAAACGGAAGCGGCGAAACATTTAATCCGGTAACGGTCCGAGATGTGCTGCCGGAACACTTTGATTTTGTTGCGGGTCCCGGAACCTATAACAAAGACAATCGAACGCTCACCTTCTCCCTTGAAAATATGATTGCGGGTGAAACACGAGTTGTTGAAGTTTTGACGAAAGTCCAAACAACTGGCCTTCCTAGTGATCTATTCTGTAAGTCTAATCAAGCCTTTGTCTCAGCTTTAAACCGAAATGACGAAGATACCGCCCAAGTCTGTGTGACGAGTAAAGTCCTTGGCGCCACTATCCTGCCGGTAGCGGGATTTAATGACCTTGCTCTTCTTCTTCCCTTTGCGGGTTTGGGTATGACGGGTTTGGCGCTATTGGCTAAAAAAAAGTAAGACAGAGAAGATAATAGAAGTCTGCCGGCTTCAAAAAAAATACATCAGCCGGCAAAAATTGCCGGTTTTTGATGGCTCGTTAGCGAACGAATTCTTATTCGCAAGTTTACGAGCCGATCAATCCCGTAAACGCGCCCTTGCGACGCGAGGACGTAGACCTCGGGAGCAAGCAGGCGATTTACTGGGATTTGTGGCTCTTTGAAAAGTATATATTAACGAGATTTACTTCGAGCATCTTTCTTGTAGTGGTCCCATAATGAGACCGTCTTAGTAGGTTTCCTATGCATTGATGACCATTTGGATGATTTAAAGAAACAATCGGGACAATATTCATGAGAATAGTGATCGTATCCATTCATCAAAAAGCTTATACGTGCTTTATCGTATCCGAGTTCTTTATGGCACGAATCACAAAATTCTTTTGTCATAGGAAATTGATAATACACCAATATGAAGATAGGAGGTCAAGTAGAAAAATGATTATATGACTACTATCAAGAAGATCAATTTTTTATCGAAGTTATACCTAATTGATCCTCGATTATTTTTATTCGGGGTTCATGGCTAGCAGTGCCTAAATCAAAATATTTAATAGATAAATCGAGCTTACCGTTCATAGCACGTAGTGATTTTTTGATTGGTTCAAGGTCGTCTTTGGTGGCAAAGACTTTTTTCATTTTTTTGATATCTGCATCTGTAATCATAAATCTACTTTACCTCGTGAAACATGGTTCGTCAATTAGTCACTTAGTTAATTGGTTACTTTGTCAAATTTGATATCGGAAAGGATATATCAATGTAGTTTGATATATTATTCCCGATCTCAATCCATCGATATAAATCAGGATTGATCTGGATAAGTACTCAGTAGTCGTTCTTTGTTTTTAGCATATTGTATTGCTACAAAACGAAGCTACTAAACTACTAAGCTACTTATTTTCGCACATTCACATACGTTGTTGGTAAATATATAGCGTGGTTGTCATGGTTTACCCGAGCACCGTTTCGGTTGCCGGGAATCTCCGACGGGACGCTTGCAAGGTCGGACCTTGCATGTGGAGTGTGGGAACCTTCTTGAATTGGATTTGCGCAGAAGCTTGGAAATACAAAAATGTTTTCAGACTTATGCGCAAATCACAAAAAAAGGAGGTGATGCTAAGCCGCATAAAAAACGTAGGCCAAAGGCCTACAACCTATCCCAAGTTCCACTTTTTCATGGCCCATAAGGGCCCCACAAGGAGAAACCTCATGTTCCAAAAAAGTTCGAAGAGGGTCGCGATCACCCTCGTCCTGATCATGATCGTTACGCTTCTTCTCGCGGCCTGCAGCCCGGTCGAGCAGTGCAAGTCGCAGGGTGGCACTGGCACGGTTACGTTGTCGGACGGTTCCGTCATCCAGTGTTCGACTCTGCTCAAAGCGGTTGACCTGGCGAAGGAATTCGAGGCCACACCGACGACCGCGCCCGCGACCACCGCCGTCGTTACCGCGACCGTCACCACCGCCAACCCGACCGCTCAGCCGGCCCCGACCGGCCCGTTGGGAATGAAATACCAGTACGACGCCGGGTGTGCCCAGACGTCCACACCGATGGAGTACCCCGCCTGCATCCTGCAGCGTGTCCAAGCGGGTGAGCTCACGGGAGAGCAAGCGGTGGTCATGATTCAACAACTCGGCGCGAAATACGAAGCGCCCAGTTTCGAAGGCATGACCTTGACCCTGCCGAATCGACAAGCCGCCGTGGTGTGGTGCCCGTCCGGGGCTTCGTTCTACCCGCCCGATACGGCCCGCCCACTCGAGGGAACCACGGGAAACCAATGGGCGCAGAACCTGTTCGTCGTGGATGCCGCCACTGGGGGGCCTGATCGTGAAATCAAGGCCAAGGACAACCCCTGCTGGATGGCCTACGTGAAATAGGCGCGCATCACAGAGAAGAGATGTCTCAAAAGCATCTGCCGCGTGAGATCTCGGTGTACCAACAACAGCATAGAATGTGCGAAAGCGCGAACTTATACTTTTTGGACCATCACGGTCCTCTGTTTTTCAAAAGTATTTGTTCGCGCATCGCCTAAGCCAGTGAGGAAACGGCTCCACATAACGACCTTCGGTCGTTTGCGGAGTAAACAGATTCTATCCATTGCGTACGGCAGGATGTAATGGAAAAAATCTCGAATTTTCGCTGGCTGAGGCGATAAGTAGTGAATAGTTATTAGTTATTAGTTCATAGTTCATAGAATATGAAGAAGTTCTCGACAAGCTCGAACAATAATAAAAAACCATACGTATCGGTTATCATACCGGTGTTTAATGGTGCAAATTTTTTGGAAGAATCTGTCGTATCTATCCAAAAAAGCACCTACCGGAAGTTTGAAATACTTCTCATTGACGATGGAAGTACTGACAAAAGCAAAGCCATCTGTAAAAAACTCCAGAAACAATATCAAAATGTTCGTTTCTATGACTTTCCACGTAATCGTGGACTTGGTCGCGTCCTCAACTTTGCCTTAAAAAAAGCAAAAGGAGAATACATTTGCCGTATAAATCAAGACGATACGATGGTACGAAGCAGACTAACCAAGCAGGTGACATTTCTCCAAGCACATCCTGACGTCGTCCTCGTCGGATCGTGGCTCAACGTCAAAGACGAACATGGAAATTTACGGGTAAATAAATTTCTAGAACATGATGAGGATATTCGAAAGACGTGGCTGAAGCTCAGCCCTTGCTGGGATGCATCCGTCATGTATCATAAATCGTCAGCGCTCTCTGTAGGCGGCTATGATCAACTCTACTGGCCCGCAGATGACCTCCACATGTGGTATAGACTTGGGAAAATCGGAAAAATTGCTAATATACAAGAGCCCCTTGTGACGATAAAGTTTCACGCAAATGCTGCATCGATCAAGCACCATAAGCAACATATTCTCGCTACCTACAAAGTGCATAGATGGGCTCACGAATTTGTCGAAGAAGCATCTCTAACCACGAGAATTTTTTGGATTTGTGAGACAGCTGCTGGACTTCTGTTTCCTCCTAGATTTAACTGGTATGTGTATCGGCTGGTGAAACGCGCTGTATTTGGCTGGGCCAATATATTCTCTCAACAAACTTCTAAAGCCAGTCTAGTTGTAAGATATACATAATATGCTAAACCACCTGCTCAAATTTTTCCAAAAAAGATTTGGACTCATATTTCTTACCATAATCCTTTCCGTTATATCCTACGGCATACTCAAGCCGAACTTTTTTCTTTTGGGTTGGGACAACTTTTCCTCCTACCTGAACCTTAAATCTTCTCTCTTTAATACCCTCTTTGCCTCGTGGCGAGAACACCGAGGCTTAGGGGTTCCATCTGATGCTGAAATAAATGATATATTCCGGCAACTCTTTTCTCTCTTTGTATCGTTATTTGTAAAAAAAGAGCTTATCGATCAACTTTATGTCACGCTCATGCTCTGGGGTGGAACTCTCGGTATGTATTTCTTAGGTCGATACGTAAGTCGACTACTTAAAAAATCTGAAGCTGAAAGAGAAATATATGGTGCGGTTGCTTCGTTTTTCTATTTGTTTAATCTGAGCACCCTTGCGGTGTTTTACTTCCCGATGATTATGTACGTCACGCGCTTTTTCATGTTACCCACGTCTACCTATATCATGCTTCATATCATCTATGAACCAAAAATTTCACGGACAAAGTATCTTCTTTATCTCGCACTACTTTTTATCGGATTTGGCTCCTATATGGTGCCGACGATCTTTATCGTCACGATGGTAGCGTTCGGCCTGATGCTTCCCATTTTTCAATACAAAAAAAGAGTCATAGGAGGCTTAAGCTTCATGCTTCTTCTAAGTTCCTACTGGATACTTCCCTTTGCAAATTACACGATACAGAAAGGAAATATAGTTCCGCAGGCTCCACTATTTATTGACATAAATGAAGCGATGCTCAATAAACCTGCGTCGTACTATAATTTTTCCCGGCAAGCAAAGCTTCGACCGAGTTTCTTTGAAACGCAATTTACCAATAAAGCTTTAGACCAACCCCAAAACCTCCATGAATTAGCTGGTAACGATGAGAAAGGCGTTACGGTGATCATCCTATGGTTATTTCCCGTGCTCTATCTATTGGGAATCGCTTATGTGTATGCATATAAACGTGATCGGGTTCTTGTCTGGTTTGCCACAATTACACTTCTCTTTTTGATCATTTCGATGAAAGAGTACTCTATTTTTGGTCCGATCTACGGGTTTATCTCCGATCATGTCCCGTTTGCCAATACGGTGTTTCGCTTCGGAGATACAAAGTTTCATGCAATGGTCGCATTTGGCGGATCGATCCTTGTTGCTAGTCTCATCGTAGAGCTCTATGGAGTGATCGTACGAACGAAGATAAATCGATTAATCAAACCAATTGTACTCCTTATGACTGTTAGTATCCTAACGATTCCTCAATTGTTTGTATTTAAAAGCTACTTTACCGGAAATTTCATAGGTTTTTTCATGTATAACAAAATTCCATCTGCATATTTTGAAATCGCAGACACGATAAATAACGATCCCGATCCCATACGCGTCATGCACCTGCCCATAGACACTCGCGGTTACTGGAAACCATACACCTGGGGATATTTTGGGTCCTCTTTTTTACATTTTCTGCTGAGTAAACCCATCTTTGACCGAACGTTTGAACCGGGAAGTGCTGAAAATACCCAAGTGCATCAACAGATTATGGATATGTTTCATATGGTTTCTTCCGTATCCTCCGATGATGTATTAGAAGATAGAGCGACAAAACTTTATACACTCTTAAAAAATCTTTCTGTGAAATACGTAATCGACGATGGAACAATTTCAACCAATGTTGTAGCCCGAAACGTAACCTATTGGGGAATGATCAATCCATTTGACTCACATAGGCTACTAAAACTTCTAGAAAAAAACGGGAATATAAAACTCATCAAGCAATACAGTGTCATTCCGAAAGATTATGCATATGAGTATGCAAAACTGTACCCGTATAATTCAAAAATAGCAGATGATGCTAGTTTGCCCCGTTCTATTTATCTCTATGAAGTAGTGGGTGTTGCGCCACGCGCACAACTTCTTTCAGAAGTCGATAAAGTGCATTCTGCTCATGCTAGTCTTCTTTCTCCTGCAATAAAAAATCTTGTCAAACCTCACTATATTCAGTCAAAAGCATACGATCTAGAATCGTTGATACTCCCTTTTGCGATGGATCCACAAAATACACAAATAGATGGCGACAATCTGCGTATGACGCTTCCTATAAATCATGTTTCTGGGACATATACGTTTGAAAGTAATGATACTACCAAATCTAACAATCACTTAGTAAAAGTTTATGCAAAAAAAACCAATACCACCTTACGGGTGTACTTCCAGTACCCTGTGTATCCAGAATTTTCTGGCTCAACGTTAGAAAAACCAAACTTTTCTACAACGTTGGATCTTCCTCTCCGAGGAAATGATCCTCCTTTTGTGCGCATAGCCGATTCTATCTTCCCATTGGATACTATTCAAAAGGATACTAAATTGCTTGGATCAATATTGTCAAAAGCTACAACTATTTCCGTAAGCCTACTGTATCCGCAAGACAAATATGATGTAGGCGCTTCCCTTGTTCAAAAAGAACCAAACCCACAGTGTCTGGGTGACGCTATAGGTGAAACTACGTCCCATATTACCGGCGATGGTGGCATTCTTACTATTGCGGGCCAAAATGTGAGCAATTGCCTTACGACAGATGTAACTCTTAATACTTTAAACAAAAGTAATAGCCGTTCATCGGGCTTTGCACAATTGGAATTTGACGCTGAAGGGAGAATCGAAGCACTAGCACAAAAAAAAAGTATCGATAGTAAAAAGCCCGTTTTGTACGATTTCTTAGGAACGAAAGATAACCCTTTGGCTATGCATGTTTGTATCAAACCGATTGGCACAAATGTCTGCATTAACCGATCAAATTTATTTCTATTAACAAATAGTAAACAACATTACACCGTACCCATCAGTGGCGAATTTACAAACATTGATACTCTTCAAGTAACGTTTACCATTAGAAATAGTCAAAGACAGAAATACGAAACACATACGACTAATATTTCTTTCAAAACCTTTGCAGTGGATAGTGAAAAAATTATTACACTCAATGAACCCAAAGAGCAAATACAAAAATATGCTTTAAAGCCAAACAACAGCCTAAACGTCATCGTTCCTTTTGTAAAATCAGATTTCACGCAAAATATAGATTTTACAAAAGACGCAGTTCTCATTGGTCGGGATCCGAGTTGCGATCAATCCGGAAAATTCCAATCAGTGAAAAATCATGAACAAGGACTAATGCTCTATTCACTAGGTTGCAAGAATTTTATTAATAGAAATATTCCATTTTCCGCGGACAACTTCTATCTGTGGAGTGCAACGTATAAACTGCTTTCTGGAAATCGCCCATCACTCATTATCATGGATAAAATTAATACACAACTGTACAAACGATTCAATCCGCTTGAAGTCAATGCAAATAACTACTTCGTCAATGCGCTTCAAAAACCAGAATCTCTCTTTACGTCATTGCAATCAATATCAAAAAGGATCAGTGATGCTCCTTTTTATACTGTCAGTGGCTATATTGAGCCAAATCCTGAATTACAAAATAATGGGAACAAAGAATTTATTATCGAACATTTTTCTCAAAATGAGGGAGCAGCGCTACTTTCTCATCTTTCTCTTGTACAGTTGCCGAATCAGTGGTTGACCAGCAAACTAGTTCCGAATAATTATCAAAGTCTTAAATTTAGTTCGCAAGCAAAAATAATATCATACAAAGAGATACTACCGTCGCTGAAACAAATAACAATTAACACAAAAAACAATGGGAACTACTTGCTCCTCTTTAATGAACAGCATGATAAGCAGTGGATTGTTCTTGGTGCTCGTAGCTTACTTCACGCTACATGTGACGGGTATGCAAATTGTTATAGAATAAACCTTTTTAAAGGATCATCTAGCTTCTATTTATTTTATATTCCCGAAATATTGAGCTTCATTGGAATCAGTATGTCTCTTGTCACTTCGATTGTAGGATATCGCATATTTTCTACCCGAAATAATCACTATAATTAACTTAAGGACCATATCCTCGTCAACAACTGGGCGAATGGATGGAATACAGAGAAGCTTAGTAAGCTTAGCAGCGTAGAAGCTTCGAAAAACGAAGCTGCGAATTCACGAAGCAACGAAACTTCTAAGCTATCAAGCTACGAAGCCTCTACCGTAGTCCTCTTCTACCTCCCCCAACTTCTCGAGTTTGCCGGATTTATCCTTCTGCCCATTCCATTTATCTGGCTCATCAGAAATGTGTATCAACACTAGGCTCTGCCTGACTTGCAACCAATATCACACTCACATACAATAGATGTATTATGACAAACCGAATGTTGCAGTTCACACCGAAGGTTATTCCCATATTACAGAGCTACCACGTAGCTAAGGCAGCATTTTTTGGATCGCTTGTTCACGGAGAATTTCAAGAAGATAGCAGCGACGTGGACATACTCATCATGCCACCAAAAGAAATGTCGCTCTTGGATTTTATCGCACTCAAACAAGATATCGAAGACCGCATTGGGAAAAAAGTCGATCTCGTGAGCTACAATGGATTGAGTCCATATCTAAAAGATAGTATCTTGAATGGGCAATATATCTTTTATGAAACCTAAATCTCATGCATATCTTGCTCACATCCGCGATGCTATTGAGGCAGTTGCAACATATAGCGCAGATCATACCTACGAACAATTTCTCAAAAGTCCGTGGGATCAAGCTGCGGTAGTACGACACTTAGAGATTATCGGCGAAGCAGCCGCACAGTTAGAGGACGAGTTCACGAGTGCCCATCCACAGATACCATGGCGAAGAATCAAGGATTTTCGAAACGTGCTTATCCATGAATACTTTGCGATTGACCCGCTTTTGGTTTGGGAAATTCTTCACAAAGATATACCTACGCTCAAACATGAAATAGAAACGCTGTTGGTCCAATAATAAAACCCTCTCCCAATCTTTCAATCCGGGCTGGAAAGCGTATATCGTCAATGACAAATGATACATGTTCACGGACGGAGAAATTTACTGAAGCGGTTTGAGCAGGCTCTTCCCTTTCTTTTTGGCACCGAGCTTAAAGATCACGTCCTCGTCAATAATTGCCCTTCGGTATTCTCAGGGTAAAGGCGGATGGATGGAATATAGAGAATCTTAGTAAGATTAGCAGCGTAGAAGCTTCAAAAAAACGAAGCTGCGAATTCACGAAGCAACGAAACTTCTAAGCTACCAAGCTACGAAGCCTCTACCGTAGTCCTCTTCTTCCTCCCCCAACTTCTCGAGTTTGCCGGATTTGTCCTCCTGCCAATCCCCTTTCTCATTATCATGAAAAGAAAAAACTAGTACACCTCATCATGCGTCCCGATGTAAACGAGAAGAAAGGTGTCGCTATCAACAGTATATAAAATTCGCAGGTTATATTCGATCGAAAAACTCCATGTTTCTTTTTTGTATCCGCTTAATTTATGGGCTCGTAGAGAAGGATCTTTAGAGTTTAATCGGAAGAGTTCAATCTTTTCCTTTATTCTTCGTGCTTTCTTTTGATCATGTTTTACAGTCTTTTTGTATGCCCGAATAAACGATGGGGCTAATTCGACGTTCATAGCAAGTCCAGATCATGGATACTCTTAAGCGGAATAGTTTTTCCCGCTTTATATTCCTTCCATGCTTGATCGACTTTACGAATCTGACGTTTGTTCATAGGAATCGTCGGAATTTCCGGAGAGAGCAGTTGACGAAGGGCATCGCGGATTACTTCACTTAGGGACCCGTAATAGCCTTTTTTTACTTGCTGGTTTGCAAGCTGGGCAAGCTGCTTGGGAAGTGATATATTGACCGTATAACTCATTGTATGAATATCATACAAAATTTGTATGAAATGTCAATAGCACAAACGCTCTAAATTCTCATCTTCAACAATAAAACAATCAAGCAATGTAGCAATCGTCTTCTTGACACTCCCCGCTCTCTCGTGCGTATACTAGATGTACTATGGTTCCTCCTCCGAAACCACCTCCCAGTCCTGTAGCAGTTGCTGGTCCTGAAATGTTACCGGTCACTCTTGAAAAGCCAAGCAAACTAGAGCCTGTTTTGACTAATGCACCTGAACGCCCACTTGATCCAAATGCTCCACCAGCAGGGGTGGCTGTAGACCTAGCAACCACACCACCTCCGAGAGAAAGTCCTGCAGATGATGCTCATAGTTTTCATGAGTACAATGCTGCCCGAGCAACACAAACCGTGGCACCAGAATTTAGCGCTCCAGATGCAACCGACAATCAAGGAGTCGCTGTTGCCACAGCAACAACAGAAGTGCATCTGCCTACCAGTGCACCATCTGTTGGATCCGAACAACCTGTAGTCGTCACGCCAGCTTCTCCGCTAGAATCTGCTCCTGATACAGGCGCTTCATCAACACCAGGTGCTGTACGTACCGAGGCTCAGTCAGATCAAGCTGCCGGTGTCAACGCTGCTGAACCTGCGAATGCCGCAAGCGTCACGGCAGCAACTCCAGAAGCTACGGCAGCGACTCTACAACACCATGTCGAAACTGCTGAACAGACTCAACAAATCAATGCAGTACTTCTGGAAATCAACAAACTTCTTTTTGAAATAGGAGATGCAAATATTGCTTTCTCCACTCTTGCAGCCAAAGCCAATGGTGCGCTTCCTTTGGGAGCTGAACTGCGACGACAAGTACTTGAAGGAATCCGAAAAGATTTTGATACCCGTGGTAAACGCGGTGGAATTGATCTATTTAATACACATAAAACTAGCGAAGTAAAAACGGCAATGCAAAAAATTGATTCGATCTTTCCTCCCGATGCGGTATTTGACCCGAAACAAAGCGCATTCGTAGAATTTTTAAGAGAAGATAAAGCTATGCTCCAGCAAGCCTTGCCGGAAAAATACGATGCAGATGAACTTATTGCAAAAGTCGAAGCGGGAGATATGTCATTTGCTGAAACATTTCAAATACTTTTTTCTCAAGACAATGAAGCAACATCAGCATTTCGGAGAAATCTTGCCCAAGCACTCACGGGTTTAAGGGCAATTCCTGATTTTAGTTATCAAGGTATTTTGCATTCAGCAGGTCAAGAAGCTTCAGATAGAAATGTTGATCAATTGAAAGCTGCATTTAAGCCACCAGAAAAAGTAAGCTGGATGAAAAGAAGTGTCACATTTGGTGGTCTAGCATTAGTTCTCCTTATGGCTCTGGCGCCAATGATGTCAGAGGGGCAATCGCAAGGTGGCGGACACGGCGGATAGATATGATATATCTTCTGGTTTTCTTCGTTGAGCTTGGCGGACTCTATTTTATCTCCCGAGTAGTCACCCAAAAACTTTTTACTTTTTTCCTGCTCCTGTTTCGTCACCGGTCGATAGCCGTATCGATCGTTACCGCCATCCTTTTCCCCGGCACCATCGTCCATGAACTCGCTCATCTTTTTACTGCAGAAATTCTTGGGGTTCGGACGGGTAAACTCACCCTAGTGCCGGAGAGCATTGAAGAAGCGGATATTAAAACCGGAAGCGTCCAGATAGCCCAAACTGATGTATTCCGCCGCTACGCCATAGGCCTGGCTCCTGTTTTCTGGGGTATGTTTATTTTGACTGCTCTCTCTTACTTCCTTCCTAGCGTTTGGAAACAGACACTGTTTGACGGACAAAATGGCCAACTATTCTCTCAGGGATCTTTGTATATATTTCTTGCGATGAGCTATGCGCTTTTTGCGATATCAAATTCGATGTTCTCTTCCCCGGAAGATCTCAGAGGGTTCTTGCCGTTTTTAATAACGATCGGCATCTTAACCGGTGCTGCTTATTTCGCTGGTATCCGGTTTATGTTGACCGGACAAGCACTTGATATATTTACAGGAATCGTAACTTCCCTAGCTCAAAGCATCGGTATCGTTTTAGCACTCAATATCATGCTACTGCTACTACTCCACGTTTGGGTTGATATGATAGGAAAACTTTTTTCTGTTCGCTTGGTCACATAAAATATAAGCGGAAGAATCCTTCCGCCTTCGATACTTTTCCCCTGCATACATTGTTTCCTGACTTATTTTAGTATATAATTATAGGTCTTAAATTGCATTCATAATCACCCTATGCGCCAAGAACTAGGATATATGCCTCTTTTAGAGTTTCAAGCAGTAAGAAGAGATCAGCTTATTCCGCCAATAGTCCAAACGGGTATAGACGAAAGCTATGAAATAACCTGGGGACTACGAGGTAAACGATCTCTTGAATCAGCCAATCCCACTGCATTTCTTAAAAGGGCAATGTGGCTAGGTGAGGGTGATGGCTCAGAAGTACCGTATATGGATAGTTTGTCCGAACGCATTGAGGCGGTCAGACGTGCTGGAGATATATTTCGCTTTCTTGACGTGGGTTCTGGATCAGGGGCAATGCTTTTTACAGGAATTCATATACCAGCAGAGAGAAACACTCTTAATCATTATATGTCAATTCAAACAGAGCCAGCGGAAAAAATAGATAAGGGAATTATTGACGATCTTCATGCCATGGGATTTTCACCAGGAATCGATTTTGAATGTGTTGCTATCCACGGAGGCGAATTTGCTATCGATGAAAGCCCAGGCTTAAAACTAATAACAGCAAATATGTACTATGGCTTTCCAGAAATCGAACATACAGCATTCCATTGTATCACAGCAATACGGAGCGTCTATCATAAGTTTGGCGGCCTATATATTATCGAGTACTTGGATAGACTTCTTGCTCGAGATCAAATAGATACCTGCGGCGCCTGTTTCGTCCAACCTTGGGATAGCTCGCCACCTCAGAATATATTTTTCGATTCAAGTGGACGCGAGATACGTGCGAGTACTGTTTTCGCACTAACAGATGTGGGCTACTGGCACGAAGGTCGTCATGCGCGTCATGCGCATTGGGTAGCACAACAAGACAAATATGTACACTTTCCGGTCAAACCGCTTGGGCTTTGCCAAGTACTTTATGAAGAGGTGCTTATGCATACAGTTGACCCACAAGCGCTTTTAGAATATGAAGATACTGGAGGCATAATCGAGTACGAAGATCATCCTGTCTTTCCCAACGGTACTGCCAACGATGACACGGTACTGTTTTTTTAGGTAAAAGTCGTTCTTGCAACACTTGCAGCACTTACAAGGTCCGACCTTGCAAGTTATACTCAATACATGCCGGGCAGAAACGTCGTTAAAATCTACGCTGCAGACAGCATGTATCACATTTATAATCGTGGTGTCGAAAAGAGGAAAATATTCCTTGATGATCAAGACTACACAGTCTTTTTAAGAATCCTGAAGGATGCACTCTCTCCCCAACAAGATCTCAAAAAGACCGTAGCTACTGACTACTTGCAAGGTCCAACCTTGCAAGGATGGCATAGAAAGCCAAAAAACTTCTCCACGACAATTGAATTATTGGCATTTGTCCTTATGTCTAATCATTTCCATCTACTAATTAAACAAAGCACAGATGATTCAATTAAGGAATTCATGCAATCAATAGCGATTCGCTACTCAATATACTTCAATAAAAAATATAAACGTGTTGGCCCACTCTTTCAGAGTAAATATAAAGCAGTACTTGTGAACGAAGAACCCTATCTCCACCATTTGACTCGATACATTCATCTTAATCCCTCTGAATATACAAATAATATAATTGATGCTTACTCAAGCTACGCCTACTATCTGGGGAAAAAGCATACTGAGTGGATAAAACCTGAATTTATCCTCTCATTTTTTCAGGCGGGAACCATACCTATATTAAATAAAGTAAATTCTTATCAAGACTTTGTTGAAAAATTTGCACAAGACAGTGAAAAATTTCTAGGAAACCTTATTTTAGAAGACTTGTAAGGACTTGTAAGGTCGGACCTTGCAAGTAGACCGTGCTAGGCTCGCTTGAGCACTTCAAAAACGCAATCTGGGGTATTTCTATACATCAATACACTTGATTGTGCGTGCCAATGTCGTAAAATTTAATCGCTTCCCCCTCAATCTTATACACCACACGAATATCTCCGGTAACGGAAAATGATCGATACCCTTCCAGGTCGCCATGAAGCGCATGATCGTAGAGTAACGCCTGCTTCGGATCTGACAGAAATAGCGGTAATCGTTTGCTATACTGCCGATCAAGTGAGTGACTGGGAACGATTCGTTGCTTAAAGTGTTTAAGAAATCTTTTGTGATACCGGATGATCATGAATGCAACTGTCGTAGGAAGTCGTCCATATTGTTGGCAGAATAGACATTTTTTCCCAAACGGAAGTCTTCATCCATTTTTGCGTACCTATCACGGGCTTTTTTGGAAAGTTTGACCACATCTTCCCCAACGGCCACGGTAAGTTCACGGCGGGCGAGTTTGTGAAGCAGAAACCGCACGACGTCCTGGAGAGAGGAGAACCCCAAATCGAGCGATGCCGCTTCGGCCTGCTGACGAAGTAAAGGAGCAATAGGAATTTGTAACACAGTTCTATTCATGATAGTACCATTGTATTACTTTTGTATGATGGAGTCAAGAGCTCACTACTCCCTTTTCAGTACTTCAAAAAATGCCGATTGAGGTATTTCTACTGTCCCAATTCGCTTCATCTTCGCCTTGCCTTTCTTCTGCTTATCAAGAAGTTTGTCTTTTCTCGTCCGGTCGCCGCCGTAAAGTTTTTGGATCACGTCTTTTCTGAATGCTTTCACATCAGAGCGCGCGATGATTTGCCCGCCGATAGCTCCTTGTATTGGAATCAAAAATTGCTGACGTGGGATCACTTCGGCAAGCCGCTCAACAATCTGTCGAGACCGGTAGACTGCCTGATCTCTCACCGCTAAAAATGAAAGCGCATCCACCTGTTCTTTGTTTACTAATATATCGACTTTCACTACGTCAATGGTTTGATATTCAAAAAACTCATAATCAAGACTCGCATAGCCTTCTGTAATGCTTTTAAGCCGGTCAAAAAAATCTATAATCATTTCCGAGAGAGGAATAAGATACATGATCTCGACCATACTATCGTTTTCGCTCACCCCCGGGGTGTGAACTTCTTTCACTTCGGGGGTGTTGTGGGCCAAGGTGTATTTCATGTCAATATATTCTCCTCGTTTTTCCTGAGCAAGCTGCATAATAGACCCTACATAGCGTTTTGGACTAAAAACCGTCAGACTCATCATAGGCTCTTTCGTTTCCTCTACGAAAGAAGGGTCAGGATATTCATTGGCTGATTGGATATGGAGGAAGCCTTCTGAATCTTCCTTGTCACGGCTTACATGCCGTTTATCTCGTATAAGATATTCAACGCTTGGGACGGTTGCGATCATATTCAGGTTAAATTCACGGCTAAGCCGTTCCTGCACGATTTCGGCATGAAGAAGCCCGAGGAAGCCACAATGAAACCCGTTGCCTAACGCTACAGAAGCAATGGGTTTAAACGTAAATGCGCTGTCAGATAGTCGTAACCGTTCCATCGCCTCGCGGGCAAGGGTGATTTCATCGGTATTGATGGGAAATAGTCCCAAAAAAACCATCGGTTTGGGCTCTTTGTAACCGGGGAGAGGGGTAATGCTGAATGATGAATGCTGAATGATGAATGCTGAATGATGAATGCTGAATTGTTGTTTTTCATTTGGCATTTGGCATTTGGCATTTGGCATTATTGTGATCGTGTCCCCTACCTTTGCGAATCGGATGTCTTTCAGACCTGTAGCGATGTAGCCAACTTCGCCGGTCAAAAGACTGTTTGAGGCAACCATCCGGGGGCTAAAATAACCAATTTCAATAGGACTCACTTCTGCTTGAGAGGCAAAAAACAAGAGCTTCTCTTTCAACGCTATGCTTTGATTCTCTGCGGGGCTTTGTAACGATCCGTCTACAACCCGGACAAATACGACCACGCCTTTATGAGTATCGTAGAGAGAAGTAAAAATGAGCGCGCGAAGTGGAGCGTCTGGCTCACCACGAGGCGCAGGCACGCGATCAACAATGGCTTCCAGTACTTTTTCAACGTTTTTACCGGTTTTAGCGGAAATTTCAAGAATTTCTGTTTTCCTAAAACCTAGTGCTTCTAACTCTTCTCGCGTCTCTTCGATCCGGGCGTTGGGGAGATCTATTTTATTTATAATCGGAATGATAGTAAGGTTATGGTCGCGTGCAAGACGTAGATTAGCGAGCGTCTGCGCTTGCACGCCTTGCGTAGCATCAACGACCAATAGTGCTCCCTCGCAGGCTGCTAATGATCTGCTCACTTCATACGTGAAATCCACATGGCCGGGAGTATCGATCAGATTCAGAATATATTCTGAATCTGAAATGTTGAATGATGAATGCTGAATGCTGAATGGTCCCTTTTCGTTTAGCATTTGGCATTTAGCATTTGGCATTCTGTACATCATCCTCACCGGTGCAAGCTTAATGGTGATCCCCCGCTCGCGTTCGATAGGATTACTATCCAATATCTGCACCTGCATATCCCGCTTGGCTACTGTTCCGGTAATCTCAAGAAGACGATCTGCAAGCGTAGATTTCCCATGGTCGATGTGGGCAATAATGGCAAAATTACGTATATGATCCTGCCTCATATAAGTATTTTAACATACAAAAATAGTGAAAATGAGTTAGCATACTGTATCAAAAAGGGGAAAAATGCATGTCATTAATTTTTTCAAGCACCTCTATCTCAAAAAAAATTTAGTTACCGTAAGCCTTTTCTAAATGAGACGCGTCTATCTATTGGGACCATTCAAACCCATCGTGTCCCGAATCATCGCGTTCTGCATCGATTTTCGCTTCGATTGGCGGAAGTGCTCTCATCGCACGAGCTCTGGGGCAGACTTCAGTCACGTCATCACCGTTACCTTTTTTACCAAGATAATGTTGGCAGCGTTGAGTCCCTAAGCGTACAAAAGGATTTATACAAGCCTCAGTCATTCTCACTCGGTCTCTTCCTGCACTATACCAAAGCGCACACCAAACAGGTTGCTCCACCATTACACCATTATATCAAATTATCCCGTCTCTTCAAGCTAAATCTTCTGGATGAAAATATAATATTCTGTTGAAGTTATTCCACTGGGGCATCTACAACCACTACGCCACCAACGTTCTCGTAAGTCTCTTGAGTACTTTGTAAATCAAAAAACATTGCATCCATACCAACAAACGCAATGACATACGCTGGGACCGTTTTTTCTTGATCGTCGCTTGCTTTTCCATCCGGGTACACAACACATATATTTGTTGATCCACCCTCTCCAGTCCCGTCATGTTCGAAGCCACGATCAACATATATAGCACGCCATTGCGTATTATTAGATAGAAGTAATCCATGACTTGAAATAGTATCTGTATGATGGAATGTAATAATACGCGATCTCTCATTAGGGCCATGGTCATACGGGATAACAATTTGATCTCCGCGACTATTGGTATGGAGGGCAACTGGAACATCTTGAGGAGCAATAATAACTAAAGGTATTACGCTATCAAAAAGAGGTCCAAAACCGGAAACGAAATGAAGTGCTAATGCTTCTGGCCCAATCGCTTCGGAATTACGAAAAAACTGTACTTGAGATAATGTTGCAAGCACTTCTCCACTACTAGGAAATTCTTCTGCTTCTGCTTCTTCAATGATATACGGTTTCTCTAAAAGACTCATATTTCTTTGGTATCGGCAGACTTTTCTGGATCGACTATATCATATCAGTATTTTTCTAGCAATTTTTCTCTAACGCTACTCCATCGGAGCATTTACAACAACTGCACCACCTAATTCAAGGTCTCCTTGAAGTAATCGATGATGCAATCCTGGTACATTACCCGTTATACCAACAAACAGTAAAACATACTCTGGATGAAGATATATTCCTGAAATAGGATCACCATCGGGTGTCAGGACACATTGACCCAGATAGTGATACGCACCATTTGCATCTGGTGCATCGTTAATCGTGACAGATATCGCATCATGCTCTCGCAATGACCGAGAACTTAATGCACCATCATGAGAAATTATAGGTGGAGAATGAAATATTAGGGCAACAGATTTCATATCCGCTGGAAGATCGCAGGAAACTATAACGCGATCTCCTGAGCTATCGGGATGAAGATTAACTGCAATATCTTCTGGCGCAACGATAACCAAAGGTGTCTTTTCATTTTCACCTAAAAACCCTGCTCCGGAAACATAACGAAGTGCTAAATCTTCTAACGGAACAGGTTCGGAGTCACGATAAAATTGTACATGTGTTACTGCTTGTCGAACTTCAGCACTAGTTGGAAAACCTACTGCTTCTTCTTCTGAAACTATTCGTGGGGAGTAATCTGGATTATAAACCATAAATATTTAAGAAATATTTTGCAACCAGACTATATCATACTACTGTTTTTCTAGCAACAAACAATACTTTTCACTAATTATCCCGCGCATGAAGTTGTCCGGCAAGCATTGATCCTTCCTCTATATAAGCATATCTTCCGGTAGTTCGCAGTCGTTGGTTATTTTCTTCCCTGGTAAATCCTAAGTACGCAAATACAACCTCTTCATCAACTTCCTGTTTATACGCCGCATACAAATAGTAATCGCATATAAGTCCTGGTACCTCATTTGCACAGAATACTCCCTGACTTCTATCGATAGGTGAAAGTGTCAGTCCGACAAGCTGTATTTGTACGCCGAGTTTATCAAACGCCTGTTGTATGGCGACAAAATTATAGCTTCGCATATAGGCATGGATCGCATCGAGAACTGTAGCTAATCCGTTGGGATCATCCGGATTATCTATCGATCCGGATTTCTTGATTATTCCATCTATCAATGGAACGATTTCTGATGCATACACATCATCAAGATGATCTTGCTCGTGATATCTCATATGAAATTGATTGTTGGATCGTACCAAAGCTCGCTCATGAAGTCAAAATATTACGCTAATACCGTATAATAGGTATTTCCTATTCGTACCTATGTCTGTATCACCTGAAAACGATCATGATATTGAAGATATACCTTTTGATGCATTTGATCTACCTCCAGAGGAGTAAGTAGGCTTAGTGGAACTCGTAAATGGAAATAATTTAGCCATATATCAACACTTGTGCGAGCACTTGTACGGTACACTTGTAAGGTGCCACCTTTAAAGGTATAGTTGACTTATGCCTTCAAAACACATGGTTAAAACGTATATCCGAGATGGGTATTATCATGTATATAACCGTGGCGTTGAAAAACGGACGATTTTTGCCGATGTACAAGATTATCAAGTCTATCTGAAATATATCAAAGAAGCGCTCTCCCCTGTTTCCGATCGTAAAAACCTAACCATAGATGTTACCTTTAAAGGTGGCACCTTTAAAGGAATACCCAAACAGGCAAAAAACTTTCATGGAAAAATAGAACTACTCTGTTATGCACTCATGCCCAATCATTTCCATTTTCTATTGAGACAAATTGATGAACATAGCCTGAATTTGTTTCTACAATCCCTCTGTACGCGCTACAGTATGTATTTCAATGCAAGATATAAACGTGTTGGAAAACTTTTTCAAGGACATTATAAGGCTTCCCTTGTTATGGAAGAACCCTATCTACTCCACCTTTCTCGCTATATCCATCGCAATCCAATCGAAACATATACTACCTTGACTGATGCGTTTTCGTCCTACCCTGACTATCTAGGTATGAGAAATACTCCCTGGGTCAATACTACCCTCATCCGATCGTTTTTTAAACCCGCAGAATTTCTATTTCTTCGTCATGTTAACTCATACAAAAATTTCGTTGAGCATGAGAGAATTGACAGTGAAAACTTTCTAGGCCAATATACCCTAGAATAATAACTATATTCACCTTTAAAGGTGGCACCTTTTTTCTTATTGTCAATCTTCAAATTTCCAACTACAGTATTTATATGGCAGAACAAAATGGCGTACGGTCTACACGACAGATTATACGAAGCCTAGAAGCAAAGGCGCTTAAAAAACGTTCGTTTTCCGTGCGCATCGCCGATAGCCTCACCAGTCAATTTGGCTCTCTCGCCTTCTTTTTTGCTAACAGTCTAATTTTTGTAAGCTGGATCGGGATAAATATAGGATTGCTTCGACCATACCTAGAAATATTTGATCCGTTTCCGTTTATACTTCTGACCATGTTCGTCTCCCTTGAAGCGATATTTTTGACGATCATCGTCCTTATGAGCCAGAACCGGCAAAGCTTCATCTCTTCCCTTCGCGAGGAACTCGACCTCCAGGTTAATCTCATCACTGAACGGGAGCTCACCAAAGCACTTCATTTACTCGCTGATATTCATAAACATCTCGGAGTAAAGGCAAACGATGATCCGGAACTCGCTTTAATGCTCAAAGACATCGATACTTCCTACATAGAGCGCAAACTTGAAGGTCAGCTCAAAGGTGAACAAACCCCGCTTCCCCAAGTGGTTACCGAGCCTCTGGTGAAGCTTGGCCAGGCAGTCGAACAATCCCTCACTCCGGCAAATGGGAAAAAATGAGCAGATGTACTTAAAGAAGATCTTTCAGTAGGCGTGATCGTATTTGATTGACATAGTACGAATATGTTTGATAGTATACCACGTCATAACTATGCGAGATCTTCCATATCCTGGAGATAGACCCCATCCTTCTGATATTCCGAGATACCTCCCACCCCGATCGTGGCATGACGCAATACGAGCCAACATACCAGGAGAGTATCTAGAAGGTACGGATGTATATTCAACGACTCCTCTTCTCCATTCAGAGCTACAGGTCAGGATTTGTTTTTTAAGTATCACCAATCCAAGAGGCGCAAAGAACCTTCCTCCAGGACTTTATGTGCTCACACAATTTGATAATGATCCAGACGATGATGAACTCATGGAGAGAATGCACCATATAAGCGATTTTTTTTCAGAATTTCTCGCTACCTATGTTCCTGAGAAGCCTGCAACAACAACCGCTCCTGTTCCAGAGGAAGTACGAGAACGTGTAGAATTACCGGATGAATTAGAAGATTTGTCTTTGGATTTAAACCAGGCGTTTGAATTACGACCAACTGGGAAAAGTATAGATGACTATGTGGTGTTGGAAATAAGTCCAACGACTCCTACCGGATTTGGTGATGCGCTACAACGGAATTTAGGCACCCCAGGAGCCGTAAGCTTTTCTCCCCTCGGGGAATAAGACTGAACGAAAAAAGTAATCTTCGTTACTTAAATAATCCGATAATTGACTCTATGCTACGTATTTCTTGATCTTTATGATGTTTCATAAGGTTTCCCCACGTCGTCGTCGACCCTCTGGTGAAGCTTAGCCAAGCAGTCGAACAATCCCTCACTCCGGGAAATGGGAAAAAGTAATCTACGTTACTTGATTTGAGCCTATAACTAATGTATACTTAATTCTTCTCCTTCTCTTTGCTCCTTAACATAGAGAAATTAACCCATTTGATCAAGCTGGGGTTGAAAAGTGCGTGAATCCTTCGACATCCTTCGATAAAACTCAGGACAAGAGCTCAGGACAAGTCTTTTCACGCTCTCTTTGACCTCAGCCACACTGTAACATCAGACATAGGGAGACCACTACTATGCTAGACTCGTACATCCTTGAAGCCGTCACAAGCGGCAAAAAAACTCGCCAGGCCCTGTTGGCCATGGCCCCAGTGTGGACAACCTCTCAAAACGCCGTTAGCAATGTCATCGATTCTCTGATCGAAAGTGGTCAGCTCGTCGAGAGAAACGGCATCCTGAAGCAACAAAGCATGTTCCAGGTGCTTGCAGGGAACTAAACAATATGGCTTGAGGTCAAATTAGCTCCTCGGATGGGAGCTTCGTGGCAAAATCCCGATTCTATCGGGACAATATGGTGTTTGTGCGTGAAAACGCTAGCTAGCGGCACAACCACCAGGGGTGGAACAAATATTTGAATCGACTGAGCAATGCAACGCTCGAACCACAAACCGATTCCTTTATTTTTTCCACCCCTGCCACAGATTTTTTATTTTCTTCTCATAATAGGTATAATACCCATCTATGGGCATAGAAAGTGATGCATTTGATCCGTTAGACGAATTTTTTGGTGAACTGCAATCTGCAGCGTATGAATCTCAATCCCTGGAGTATGCCCACCGCATGGAAAATGCTCCTTATGATCCAGGCGTTATGATAATCGTCATGCGGTATGATTGTCCGTATAGCTGTGACCATTGTTTTTTTTCCAGTAATCCTTCGTCCCACACCATACTTCCTGAGCAAAATGTGATGGAAGCGATAGATTTTGCCCGCGATATCGGTGTCCAGGCAGTTATGCCTACCGGCGGAGAAGCAATGCTTGATCCTGAATCTGTTTTTCGCGCCCTCTCACAAGTACGAGATAATGGCATGGGACTTTTTTTACAAAGTGCATTTTTAGGTGAAACAGAAGAGGAAATAAACTATAACGCGGATAGACTGCAAGAACTTGGCCTTAATACCTTTCTTACTTCCCTTTCTATGTATCATGAAGATGCACAACCCGCTTTTATGACCATGGGGTATATCAACTATCTCCTCATGATGATCGATGCACTCACCAAGCGCGGAATAAAAGTAGATATTAAAAATACGTGGGATGCGCAATCCGGAAAAGAATCAACAGACTTTGCAAATGAATTTGCGAATAGACTTTTAGGAAATGGGATTGACTACCTCGGCGAACGATTTGAGGATGGCTTTAAAGTTTTTATAGTAAACGGTGTACAAGTAGGCCTCACTGATCCTTCAATCATATCTGTTGGCAAAGCCAGAGCAAGCAGCCTCACCTCGCAGAAACCCTATCAGTGGCAAGACAGTCTGTATCACTGCCCCATTTTCCATGAACCGCACCATGATGGCGGCATGGTCACCCTTTATCCGGACGGAAACGTCGCGCGCTGTTGTGCTGCTGAACGAGGCGCGAATTTTGGTTTTGGTAATGTGTTTACGCACCCGTGGCCGGATATACTCGAAAATATACGTCAAAGCCCATATGTGCGATTTGATATGGATGGGACACTTCAAGAAGCACATGAGATGTTGCAGAATGAATTTCCACAATTTCTTCCAAGTAATGGTGCAGGTCAAGCATGTGAAATTTGTAGTCCTGTTGTTGCGAACAAACGATTGCGGGATAGACTGGCGAAGCGACTTCATCAACCCAAACTTTTTACTCCCGTATCCGATCAGTGATCCATAAGTATTACTTAAGATCTTCCTAGTTTCGCAAGGCGAGACCCTTGCAAATCTATTACTCCTGAATGCTCGCCGTGATTCCTCGCTCTTGTAAATACTCAACAAGAAGTCCTAGCCCTTCATCGGTTCCTACGAGCGCTTGCCGGTCAAACACGATAGTAAATTCCTTTATCCGCGGATGCATAGCGATATATTCAACATGGATTCTCACACATACGCCTGTGATTTGTCCTCCGATAACAATCCTGGCATCAGATGGGAGACTATCGAGATAGCTTGTATCGACCAAAGAATCCCAGTCATGAAGAACAAGCGGAGCGCCTTCCTGCGGAGAAGGTACAGATGCATCATGGTTTGCCATCGGAAACCATTCTGTCGCGTCTCCTTTCCAGCGCCACAAACGCCACCTTTCCTGTGCACGCGCGTTTGCATCCGGATATTCGTTGTTAGAAGCTGAAGGGTGTACGATAACATGAAATTCGCACTCAGACAACATATTCTTGCAGAAGTTTACTTTATTCTACGCGCGGATGCCACTCGTCTCTTAAGGGCTAACTATTTGGTTGTTTGAGAAAAATTGACTGACTGGACTTCGCCGAGTGGTTTTTCGGTAATCGTAAGCGTCCCAGACCCAAGCGTGTAACCTTCAACAAAAACAGAATGGTAACGCCAATCTCCATGATCTATCGTATCAGTAGGTCCAAATTCAACACCGGGAAATTCTTCTCGAATGATAAATGATGTTGCGATAGCGTGAAGCGATTCAGGAGTTGGCATACGAATTGGGATTACATCTATTATGATACTTCAAGTCCCTCGATACGAAACCGCGAAATGATATGATTTGTCAATAGATCATTCCTCATGCGTGGCATCGGGTCAAATCTCATCACGGCCGGCGGGTGAAGTGAATGATGGGGATGCCACGCGTTCTTTCATAACGAAACGTTTGTCGGTATCCCCATCTCTCCAGCATGGTAAGCAATTCTTCCGTCGTACCGCCGAATTGAGCCACCATCGCAGGCTGATGCGTTTCCAAAAAAATGTGTGCCGGCCCGCTCCCCCGCTCCATAAGCCGCTGCATCCCGGCAAATACCCCATCCGGACCGGCCTCTCCACCCTCCACATCGACCTTCACCGCCCACGGAAGTGAGATAATACCCTCTTGGACAAGATATTCCAGCGAACGCATTCTCACGGAAACACTACCTTTGAACTTGCCGTCCCGCAGACTCGGGGCTGTCCCGTTGGCACCGTCGGTGTAAAGCGGCACAGAATCATTATTGGCGGCCCCCAAAGCAATCTGCAAGGCCGTGACTTGGCGTTCCATACGATTTAACTTTATATTCGTAATAAGCCGTTCAAAACTCTCCGGATCGGGCTCAAACGCAACGACAGATATATCCGGTCGTGCTGCCGCGGCAAGGAGACTATACGCACCGCCAGCTGCCCCTATATCAGCCACCAAACTACCCTGCGGAGATGCTTTTATAGCGCGCAGCCAGGACTCCATGACTTCCCATTCACCTGCCAAAAAACCCAACCGCCATACATCTGTTCTGTCGCAAAGATGCACCAGTGGTGTAGCCCCATTTACCCCCACACCGCCCAGAGGCACAACGACAGGGTCGTTTATCCAATCTCCCATTAAAGAAAAACCGTACGCGACTTTGATGAAAAAAGGGGAACTATTTTGATCCCTACCACCAACTACTTCATTCATAGAATTTAGTATTATAGAATATCGCTTCTTCCTCCTGCGGTCAAATCGAAAATGATACGTCTCGGAAGAGATACACCGCGAGTCAGATAATCAGCGATAAATGCGTCAGAATCGCCAAATTGAAGGTATTGAAGCCATAGATCGGATGATACAAAATATGGGGCTTTCTGAATCTACACCCGGCGGGTGTAGGTATACTTGACAGCAGATTAACCTATACTACACCAGGATACCAAAAGAATCATAGACGTCTCATCATGAATTATTTGTTTGAGAAAAAGCGACTGACTGGACTTCGCCGAGTGGTTTTTCGGTAATCGTAAGCGTCCCAGACCCAAGCGTGTAACCTTCAACGCAAACAGTGTGGAAGCGCCCGCCTCCATGGTCTGTGAATCTACACCCGGCGGGTGTAGGTATACACATAAT
>Ga0082335_1001234_pt1 | contig 56666 bp, 50 predicted proteins | sample Subgrocontami58m_FD_72375 | JGI IMG/M metagenome (GOLD analysis project Ga0082335, IMG submission 72375) | Subsurface groundwater microbial communities from S. Glens Falls, New York, USA - GMW37 contaminated, 5.8 m (SPADES assembly) (version 2) ... | reverse complement strand
TAAGCGTTGTTGTTTTATTGAAAGGGTAAAAATTCCAACAAGAGAAATTAGGCTGACAATTAGAACGCTAATAAGAGAATAAGACCATGCATCTGTCATTAAAGTCCAATTTTATCAGAAATAAACAAAAGATGGTAAAATTCATAAACATTGGAAGGGTGTGAGAGCGGTTGAATCAGCACGCTTGGAAAGCGTGTATGGCTGTAAGGTCATCGTGGGTTCGAATCCCATCCCTTCCGCCCAACGCACCTGCGAGGTGTGTTGCGGGCTCCAAATTAAATTAATGACTTGAATATTTTTTTTATATTGAGTTATTATTAATATAAGTGGAAAATCAAATTCAAAACAGCACACCTTTAAACCTTAATATTTCTCCCTTTACTTTTAAAAATATTTTTAAAGAATCTTTCAACAGATTTAAAAATAGAATCTTTCAGTACTTATTATCAATGTTATATTTATTTTTAATTGTAGTTCTTGGTGGCGCTATTATTGGCATAACAGGAGTATTAAATATATATTTATTAATAGTTTTTTCCGTTTTAACATTCCCATTTCTATTTTACTTTTTTACTTGGTTTACATTAGCTTCTGTAGTTCTTTTAATTTCCGATACGAAAATAAAAGTTTCAGAAGCGCTTCAGAAATCTAAACCCCTTATCTTTAAAGCAATTTTATTTTTTGCTCTTTCTGCGCTTTTCATTTTAGGTTTACTTCCTTTGGGAATATTAAGTTTGTTTATAATTTTGTTTTTATGGTATTTTTGGGGAATTTTTTCATTTTTTATACTAATTGAAAAGCAGGAAAAAGGATTAAAAAATTTATGGTTAAGCAAACAGTTAGTAGCTCAGCGATTTTGGAAAATTGTAGAATACAGTCTTTTAATTCAACTAATTGGAATAGCGATTACTTTAGTAACTTTTGGATTTGGAAGTTTTTTAATTTATCTTCAGGGAATTTTTTACATATGCTTTACATATGAGATTTATAAAAGACTTGAAATGCCACAACAAATTAATACACCAAGAATATGGATTTGGGTTTCTATTTTTGGTTGGATCGTATTTATATTTTTAGGAATTTTTATTTTAATTAACATTAACATTATTAAAACCTATTTTTCACAATACCAAAGTAAAAATAAGTATAAAAGTAATCTATATACAGAAAAGACATATAATAATAAAAACGAATACGAATCTTTAAAAAAATATGCAAACTCGGAATATTTGATGTTTAAATCTTTGCCTCCACCAAAGGGCTGGACTGTTGATAAATTTGACGCTAAAAACGGATTATTTACCTATAAAAACAAAAATAAGTGCATTCTTATACTTAGCCAAATAAGAATTCAATCAGGAGAATATGCTTCAAATAAAGAATACTCGAATTTATATTTTTCAAACATAATTAAACCTCAGACCAATAATATAACAAATAAAAATGATTATGAAGCATTAATAACAGATTATAAAAAAACAAATAATTATCTATTTAAAGGACTAAAATTTAATGATAAAAGTATATCAAGAGAGACTACACAAGTAATTGTGGCTTATATTAGAAATGAAACAGCATTAACTATTTTTTTAGGCTGCGAAACTAAAGATTGGAACGAAAACTTAATTAGAACAACCTTTTCTGAGATAGAAGTATCAAACTCAATTTAGCTTTTATTTTAATACTCTTCATCATGCTATAATACCCAAATACAGGGCGAGTGGCGGAACTGTTCAACTGACAGTTTACGAATTATGTGAGTAATTACTGTCAGTTAATCCGTCCGAAGTCCTGAGTATAATCGAAGGACGAAGGAGGAGCAGACAGTCAGAGTGGTGGAATTGGCAGACACGCAGGTTTTAGGAACCTGTGCCCTAAAAGGCTTGGGAGTTCGACTCTCCCCTCTGACACAAATAGGGGTTTCCCGCGAAGCGGGATTAACTCGCAATAGAACTCTCTAAATGTTCGTTAACTGCGAGTTGAACAACTCCTCTCTCGCCCACAAAGTAAAAACTCTAATCTCTAATTTCTAAATCCCAAACAATTTCAAAATTTAAAAAACCAAAGCTTAAAACATTTTGTATTTAGAATTTTGAGCATTTAGATTTGTTTAGAGTTTAGAGCTTAGGGTTTAGAGTTTAACTTCTTGCTTTCCTGTTTCGTGTCGTTTAATATGAAATTGATGGGAGTAAAACCAGCGATTTTAAACTTTCTTGAATATTGTGATCTAGATAAAAATCTATCTCCAAAAACAATCAAGATGTATTCTTATTACTTAAATTTTTTTGCAGATTGGCTTTTAAAATCAAAAGCATTAGAAGATATTGAAATTGAAAAAGTCGACGAGCATAATATCCGTGACTTCAGACTGTATTTGTCAAACCAATATAAAAATCCATTTAAAGGGGCCTTAAAAAGACAAACACAGAATTATTTTTTAGTTGCACTTCGTTCATTTTTTAGATATTTAATAAGGCAAAAGCTTAAAGTACTCCCCCCTGAAATGATTGATCTTGGAAAACAAAAAGATCGGACAATTAAATTTCTACTTCCCGAGGAACTGGAAAAACTTTTCCAGTCAGTAGATACAAAAGATGAAAAAGGCATAAGGGATAGGGCTATTTTGGAAGTATTATTTTCTACAGGTCTTCGTGTTTCTGAACTTGTAGGATTAAACAGAGAGCATGTGAATATTGATGCAGGAGAGTTTGGAGTTATTGGAAAAGGAGGCAAAGCAAGGGTTGTATTTCTTTCAAAGCATGCAAAAGAGAGACTGTTGACGTATCTTGATAAAAGGACGGACACAGATAGGGCTCTTTTTATAAGATATTCCGGGCCCAAAGTAAAAGTAGGATTAGACGTTGAAGGTAAAAGATTATCTGTACGATCTATTGAAAGAATGATTGACAAATATAGAAAAATAGCAGGTATTTTATTTAGAATAGGTCCTCATGTGTTGCGACATTCTTACGCCACAGATCTATTGACACACGGAGCAGACATAAGGTCTGTACAGGAGATGCTTGGACACAAAAATATCGCAACAACTCAAATTTATACCCATGTTACAAATCCAAGACTTCGTGAAATTCACGAAAAATATCATTCCGGTAACAAATAATATATGAATCCAATAATCGCGCTTATCATAGCAAACATTATATGGGGAGCAGGATCCCCTATTTTTAAATTGGCGCTAACTAACCTCCCTGTGTATACTTTTGTGTTTGCTAGATTTTTCTTTGCAACACTCATTTTTTTACCTTTTGTTATAAAAGCAAAGCAAAAAATATCACTTAAAGATTATAGAGATTTATTTATTGCAGGTATTTTTGGCGTAACATTACATATATCCGCATATTTTTTGGGTTTGCAAAGAACTCAAAGTATTAACGCTCCAATTATCGCTTCCGCATCACCTGTTTTCCTTTTTTTTCTTTCAGTTATTTTTTTAAAGGAGAAACTTAATTTCAAAGTCCTTAATGGAATGTTTTTATCTCTACTTGGGGTTTTGGTTATAGTTTTAGCGCCTATATTTGGTTTAAAGATAAATAACATTAAAACTTCGGTTGAGGGAAATATTCTTCTTATTTTAGCTGTAATATTCTCAATAATTGCAGTTTTGATACATAAAAAAGTTCTTGATAAAGTAAATCCTTATGTTGTAGGGTTTTGGACATTTATTTTTGGGTCACTTCCTCTAATTCCTTTGGTATTTAATGAATTTAAATCTTGGTCTTTGTCAGACCTTAATTTTTATGGAGCGTTTGGGCTTATTTATGGGATTTTGTTAAATACAGCATTAGCGTATGCCTTGTATTTTTATGGTTTAAGCAAAATTAAAGCTCAAGAGGTTGGGGCTTTCACATATGTAGATCCTGTAATTGCGATTCTAATAGCCGCTCCCCTACTTGCTGAATATCCTGACAAGTTTTTTGTACTCGGAACTTTTTTTGTATTTTTAGGAATATATATTTCTGAAGGGAGAATTCCTTGGCACCCATTTAGTAAATTAAAAAATGGTAAAATTTGAATTATGGCTAAAATATTAGTAACAGGAGCGGGCGGATATATTGGCTCTATAGCAATATATCAATTTCTTCAAAAAGGATATGAAGTAGTTGCAGTTGATAATTTTTCTAGAGGTTTTAAAGAGCCGCTTGATCTACTTAAAGAAAAATTTACAGAAAGCAAACTTCGATACTACGATTATGATCTTAGAAATGACCATACTCCCCTATTTGAAAAAGAAAAAGACATAGATGCTGTTGTCCATTTTGCAGCATTTCTTTCTGTTGATGAGTCGATGAAAAAACCTGAAGAATATTTTTCAAATAATGTTGTTGGTTCACAAAACCTTTTATCTCACCTTTTAAAAAATAATATTAAAAATATTGTTTTTTCATCAACCTGTGCTGTCTATGGAGAGGCGGATTATGTCCCAGTTGACGAAAAACATAAGACTGAGCCTAAAAATCCATATGGCGCTTCTAAAGTCATGGTTGAGAATATGCTAAAGTGGTATTCGAAGTTAAAAGGTCTAAATTATATAAGCTTGCGATATTTTAATGTCTGCGGTGCATCTGATGACGGACTTCTAGGAGATTCAAAAAAACCTTCGGTTCATCTGATGCAAAATGCAATTAGGGGAGCTTTAGGAATTGAACCTTTTTATCTCACGTATTCAGAGGTTGATACTCCGGATAAAAGCCCGATTAGAGACTACTGTAACGTGGTTGATCTTAATGAAGCTCATATTTTGGCTATAGATCATTTGCTAGCAGGAAAGCCTAGCGAAATTATTAATCTCGGTACAGGAGATGGTAATTCAGTATTAGAGATTGTAGAAACAGTAAAAAAAGAAACAGGAAAAAGCATTGATGTAAAAAAAGGAGAGCAAAGAGAGGGCGAATACGCAAAAATGATAGCATCTATTGCCAAAGCTAAAGAAACTCTTGGTTGGGAGCCAAAAAGAACAATCACAGATTCTGTAAAGACTTTAATCTCTTGGTACAAAGCGCATCCTCAGGGTTGGAAGGCATAACAAAGAATCTCTAATCTCTAATTTCTAAATCCTAAACAAGATCAAAATTCAAAAAACCAAAGCTCAAAACAGACACGAGTCATCCTCAACTCGATTGAGGATCTGGCGACACGAGATTCCCGATCAAGTCGGGAATGACATTTTTGATTTTGAATTTAATAATTTTGTATTTGTTTAGAGTTTAGAGATTAGGGTTTAGATTTTTTATCTTATGATGATATCGAGAATAAGAATGAGGTTACTAGAGATAATATTGCGCTGAAAAGCATTGCCCACCAGATACTTTTAACTTCAAATCCAGGCACTAATTTACTTACCAATATTACAAGCAGTGCATTCACAATAAATGAGAAAAAACCAAGTGTTAATACATAAAGTGGAATTGTAAGAAGCACAAGAATTGGTTTTATAAACATATTAACCATTCCAAGTAAGACAGCGACTGCAAGACCTGTAAAAAAGCTTTTGACTACTACTCCCGGTAGGATAAACGCTGTTATAAGAACAGCTAAAGTATTAACTATCAGATTTGCAAAAAATACCATATATAATACCTAAATGATATCTTCTAATGAGAAAAAATGCAACCTTACATGTATAATATGAGGTCATGAAGGAAAAAATAACAGGGGTCATACTAGCCGCTGGTAAAGGCACTAGAATGAATTCGAAAATCGAAAATAAAGTATCACATCTTTTTTTAGGCAAGCCAATTATTTTATATGGCGTAGAACTTTTTGAAAAAATATGCGATGAAGTTATAGTTGTAGTTGGGGCTTTTGCACAGTCTGTAAAAAAAATCGTTGACGGTAAAAGAAAAATAAAATATACATATCAAAAGAAAAGGCTCGGTACTGGACACGCTGTTAAAATAGCACTTTTAGAGCTTAAAGACAATCCCCCATCTTTTGTATTGGTCGGAATGGGCGACCATATGATGTTTTATAAAGAAGAGACAATAAAGAAATTAATAAACAAACACAAGGAACAAAAATGCACCGTTTCATTCATTACTACAAAATACCACGATCCTAATGCACTTGCAGGTGGGCGTGTAGAAAGAGATAAACAAGGAAATGTGTTGGATATAGTTGAACAGAAGGATGCAACAGATAAACAAAGGAAAATCAAAGAATTAAACGCCGCACTATATTGTTTTGAGTATTCTTTCTTAAAAGAAAACATTAATAAAATTAAAAAGTCAGAAGTCACAGGAGAATACTACTTACCTGACTTAATAAAAATTGCCATACAAAAAAAGCTAAAAGTTTATGCAATGGTTGTTCACTTTAGAGAAATAGGAATTGGAATAAACAAGTATGAAGAGCTCGCCGAAAGCCAATCCCTCTACAAAAAACTCCGCTAGCCACCTATCATCCTTTTTTACAAATCAAAATCTAGTATTAAAGGGAGGTGATCTGAGATTCCAAGATCTGGAACTTCAAATTTATTTACTTTTACTCCTTTACTTACCCATATGTAATCAACGACATTTCTTTTTAGAGTTCTAAGCTCGTTTGAGGCTGGTCTTGTTGTTTTAATGTTAAACTTATCAACTAAGCTGATGAATCTTTTCTCAAAGATTTTCATAGATTTTGTGTGTGGGAGTAGATTAAAATCTCCACACATTATCACTTCTTCTTCCGCTTGAAGAGCAAGATCATAGATGAGCTTATTTGCCCTAAGCGTTCTTTTGTTTCCAAGCTTGTCTCTTGACCAAATGCCGTGATAGTTAAGGATCTTTAATTTCTTACCTTTTATAATATGATCAGTCACAAGTACGGCGCGGTAATCCTCTTCCGGCCATCCCGAGCGATCATGATTATACGTAAAGTGGTTCTCTATAAAAACATTTTGGCCTTTGAGTATTTTATACCTAGATTTCGTATAGTTTCCAAATTCTACTAATCCTCCAAAATTAAAGCTAAAAGGGGTTCCATGATAATTACTTACTTTAAAATCGCTAAATACAGAGTTTGGACCGTAAAAGAAATATTTAATGTTAGAAGTTACAGCGTCTATAGAGTCAATCGTTATATATCTTTTGTCAACAGATGCTTCCAATCCTCTGCTGACTTCTTGCAGGCATACAATATCTGCATTTTGAGATTGAAAAAATTTGCTCAGGAGTTTATTATTAGCTTGAAACACAGCCACATTTAGAGATACTAATTTCATATTCAAATATATTAGTTTATATAAGTATGAAAGACAAGTCGTTTTTGAAGACTGAAATCACCTTTTCGTTCACAAAGGTTAGGTCTACTCCTGCAATCCAAAACCTCTACAAAAAACTCCGCTAAAACGAGGCTAAAAACTTATATATTTCAGTCTACTTATTTTTAATCTGACTTTCCAGTTGGGGGTAATAACGTAATACTACCATAACCTAAGTCATAAATTTCTTGTGGTTCATTAAGAGGAGGTATAACTAAAGGTTCATTCTCTTTTAATGGGATAATTCCATTAGAAAAAAATTTCCCATCAATCTCTTCATCAGTTGTAGTTCTAATTCTAAAATCTGGATTGCTATAATCTGATTCAAAAAATTGTTCTTTAAATCCAACAATATCAACATCTACACGTTCCTTTTCAGGAAGAACATTAATTCCTTGGTCGTATATTCTAGTTCGGGGATTATAACCTTCTAATATAGGCCCAACTAGTACATATTTTTTTTCTTGCACACTCCATTCGTAATATATAGGAATAACACCGTATTGCCATCGAATTCCACCATCATAACTATAACAAACAGCTCTTCCTACTCTTGACTGTAAATCTTCAAGAGAAGTAACATCTTTAATTTTGCCGCCCTCACTTCTTTCTTTGTCTCCCATATAAAGCGAATTATATCAAAATTATCTCGTTCAGACAATAAAAAGCAACTATAAAAGTGAAACAGATGATATAATTTACTTTAAGTTGCGGGATTAGTTGAGTGGCTCAATGACTCCCTTCCAACCAACAAAACGAGGCTAAAAACTAGTATTTACTTAACAATTTCTGCTCTTTCTAATTGTTTTGCAACTTTTCTCATAGCTCTTGGGTGTATTCCTCTTAAAAGATAAATTGAGTCTTGTGTTACAAGTTCAGGAAGTCCTGGTACTTGAATACCCATTTCTTCGTGAATAACTAATTCATTTTCTGAAGTTATAGGGTTTATAAATAGTCCTCTTTCTAGCACTAGGTCTACTGCAGAACCAGAAAGTAAATTGCGAGCCTTAGCGTAAACATCCATTATAGAGAAACTTTGTCCTGTTTTAAGGTCCATAACTACGACCTCTTTTCTACCAAAACAATCCATTTCTCCTTGTTTAACCAATCTTAAAGCGTTATTTACTACTTGTTGTGTAGGTTTTATAAGTTTTCTTGGTGCTTTTTCTTTAGCACTTCTTTTCTCCCAAGGTATTGATTTAAAACCGGTTCTTTCTGCTGACATAACTCGTATTATATCAATTTACGGCCACAGGTCAATATAAACTAAATATTAGAAGAAAGTGTTTGTCAGATGATATAATTTACTTTGAGCTGCGGGATTAGTTGACCTGCCTGCGCAGGCAGGGTGGCACTATTTCCAAGCAACCAAACGAGGCTAAAAACTAATAACTTCTTTAAGAATAAAGAATTTTATCGAGTTTTCCTTAATTGTTCTTTTAAAGGATCAAAAGTAACAAACATAATACCCCCAGGGGCTGCTTCATCAAGATTAACAACACCTCTTAGGTGGGCTTCTTCATGTTGATAAAGACGAGCTAAAAACCCTTCTACTTTATCTTTATGGCTCACTCCTTCAATATCAGTCCATTTAATAACTATCCACTCCGGCCGTTCAACATCTGCCGCCATAATTCCAGAACTTACACACAATTCCCTATAAAAATTTGTTTCTTGGGATCTTTCAACAATAAAGGGATTTATAAAAGTTTGTAGTTTACCATCTTCAAATGTCACAAAAACAGTTTTGTTTATTCCTATTTGTGGTGCAGCCAAACCTCTCCCCATACCTGTTATTTCTCGGTAGCGCAAAAGTACTTTTCCTAATTGATCGCCAATAATTTTACCCTCAGCCACTTCGACAACTTTCGACTTTTCTCTCAAATTTGGATAACCAACATATCGAATTTCAGGGATTTCAACTAACACTCTGTTAAAGACTCCAAGGTTATTTTTTATTGCTTCAGTCATTTTTTTGCAAATTACGTAACTTTATATCTATTTCTGTCGTCATGAGTCCTCCTACGTTCATGTTCGTCTCGTGGTCTACGTCCGCGCAGTCGAAATATTCACTTCGGCGGGACACAAGAAAGCGTATTTTCTCGTACCTCGAAAACGCTTTCTAGTGAGCGGGATACGGGGATCGAACCCGTGTCTACTCCTTGGAAGGGAGTCATTGAGCCACTCAACTAATCCCGCAACGTAATAAATTGCTTTGCAATTTAAACATCACAAGGAACGTTTAATTTCTATGAAATTATTACGTTCCCGCAAAACTTTTACAATTATAACAAACTTGTATAATATCTTGGATGAAAAATAAGATTTTTATATTATTCTTCTTAGCGTTTTTAATTAGATTCATTGCAATAGATCAATCATTATGGTTGGATGAGGCAGTGACTGCAAATGTAGTTTCCAACTTCTCATACAGTGAAATAATCACTAAGTTTTCTCCGACTGATTTTCATCCCCCACTCTTTTACTTGGTAGAAAAATTCTGGACAAATATATTTGGATATTCAGAAATAGCACTTAGATTTCCATCAATTATTTTTTCTCTACTAACTGGTTGGATTATTTATTTAATTGGTAAGGGGTGGGAAGGTTGGAAAGTTGGAAAGTTGGAAGGTAGAAATATAGGCCTGTGGGGGGCGGCTTTGTTTTTGTTTAACCCATTGATAATTTATTATTCACAAGAAGCAAGACAATATTCTATGATTACAATGCTTACAACATTGATTATTTATTATTTACTTGCCCCTCGAAGCCAGGTGCCGTACGGTACCTGGCGAAGTGGGGTTGCAAATTCTTCTAAATCAAATAGCTCGATACGAAATGATTTTCTTAGTTGGAGCCGCTTCGCATCCGTCAAATCGTTGTTTGACTCCGCGAAGTCCAAAATCGAAAATAATTTATATTTTCGCGATTTATTTCTATCTAATTTATTCATTTTTTTAAGCCTACTAACGTTCTACGGATCGATATTTTTCATAGCAGCAATATATCTTTGGCTTTTAATCAAAAAAGAATTTAAATTGTTATTTTCATTACTTCCTGGTTTAATTCTTGCGGTTTTAATGGTTTTTCCGCTTTTTATACAGCAATATACAAACTCACAAATTATTCTGTCTTCTGTCAAAAACTGGAGTCTGGTGTTAGGCCAGGCAAATCTTAAAAATCTTCTACTTATACCTATTAAGTTCTCAATTGGAAGAATAAGCTTTGAACCAAAGATTATTTACTGGATTGTTTCTGGACTTTGGACGACATTACTTTTTAGCTTCATTTTAAGGCCAAAAATGCACCTGCGAGGTGCATTTTTTTTGGCTTTGTTTTTTGTGCCATTAGTGATTGGTTTAATCGCTTCATTTTTCACTCCGCTCTTGCAGTATTTTAGATTTCTTTATTTAATACCGGTTTTTTCTTTACTTATTGTATTAGGAATGGATATACGTTCTGAATGGCAAAAATTTTTGGTTGTTGGAGGATTTTTAATATTTTCTTTTATTTATTTGCTAAATCCCGCATATCACAAAGAAGACTGGAAAAGCCTTGTTAAGGATTTAAAAACAAAAACTATATATATGATTCCATCCTCTTCAGATGCAGTGAAATATTATGATAAAACAGTTGAAATTAAAGATTTAAAATCATTAGAAAGCTTGGTTCTTGAGAATAATTTAACAGTTATCCCATACACTTCAGAAATACATGGGATAAATTATGCTGAAATATTGGAAAATAAAGGATATAAATTAGATAGTGAGAGGAGTTATAGAGAGTTGAAAGTGGAAGAGTGGAATAAAGTATCAAGTAGCAAGAATTAAGTATTAGGAGAAAATCACTTTAATTAGGCCAAATAAGTTTCTTCCACGCTCTAAAATTATCTCAGGGAGATTTTTTACAAGGTCTTCTCTACTCCAGTTCTTTGCGATTATTAAAATCCAGTTTTTAAAATCAAGATATGCTTTTTTTACAGACATATGAGATGAAGTTTCTTGGCCTTTATGATAAATTCGTACGTTTTTACAAACACCAAATTTAATATTTAATCTTTTAGCCCTTAAAAACAGATCTACATCTTCAAGATATGCAAAAAATCTTTCATCAAAACCATTAAGCCTGAAAAAACTATCTGTTGAAAAGATAAGAGCAGTAGCAGAAAGGCCGTCAACTTTTTCAGTAGAACTTGCTGATGTTATTAACTGAATTTTTCCATAGGACAAGACTTTGTATCCGCAATTTTCTACCTCACCTGTTGTCTTCATTAGAACAGGAGATGTCGCTACCCACTTTTTCTTATTCATTTGCTCGATACACTCATTCACAAAATTGTTTTTAAAAGAAACGTCATCATTTAAAAATAAAAGATACTCTGGATTAAAAAGTTCCCTTGCTTTTTTTGCACCATCATTGCACGCTTTCGCAAACCCAGTATTTTTGTTTTGATCTATTATTACAATTTTGTTTTTAAGTCCGTTTAAAGGAAGAATGTCGTTTAGGTTTTTCTTTTTATTATTATTTACGACAACGACATTATCGTTTTCATTAAATTCGCTTAGGAGTTTTAATACCTTTATAAGACCATCTGTATTTGTAAGCGTTGGAATGATAAAAGTTATCTTATTCTGGTAGTTTTTTGTATTCATAAATAGCAGAAATAGTTTGAATAAGTATTGAAATAATAATTGAAACAGATATGACATATGCTGGAGCAAAAACTCCAAGCTTTGGGATGAGATAATAAGAACCAAGAGTCATTCCAAGAAAAAAAACTATATTTGAAACAAGTATATAAGATGTTTTCCGAGCCACATAAAGAACAAATAGAAATGGAAGGTGTCCTATTGTAAATATTATGTATGGAATTATTAAACTTCTGGTAATTTCTACTGTTTGAGCATATTCCTTTGTAAATACAAAATAGAAAAGCTGATTCGGAATAAAGTATAAAACGATATAAAGAATTACTGGAATAATAAGATATGTAAAACCTTTTTTTATTAATGAACGAGTTTCTTTTTTAGTCTTAATCTTTGAGAAATTTGGTGAAATAACTTGAGTAATACTTATAGTTGTAGCTACTATAGTTAATACTATCTTTTGGGCAAGTCCGTAATATCCAATGCCAGCGCCAAATCCAAAAAACGAGAGCATAAAAAGATCCATACGTAGCCCAAGATTAAAAAATTGTGTACCTAAAAAATATGGGAAAGAGTATTTAAATTTGAAGTCACTTTTACTAGTTTTTGATTTTAATAAAGAATAAACCGTATCTTTGTTTTCAAGCATTAGTAAAACGAAAAAAATTAAAGGTCCAAGAATCGTGAAAACAAAAATTATACTTCCAACATTAACAAAATTAAAATAAATCAAAAGAAATAAAGCCAATGTTTTTATAAAATTAGAAAGATTTAAATATAGGTTTGCCTTAAAGAATTTCTTGATAGCAAAAAGTACATTCATCATAGAATTCTGCCACAGGAGAAATAATATCGAGATTGCTGTTAGGTTGAGAACCAGTGGTGATTCTTTTGTCTTAAAAAAAAGTAAATCCAATTGAGGAAAAAACAAAATTAAAAAAATAATAACTAGAATGGAAAGCATAGACTGATATAAAAAGTTACTTTTTAAAAATCTAAATGCTTCTGATCTGTTTTTTCCAATAATTAACGGAAGAGTCGAGTAAATATTTGCAGTTACTCCAAAATCCAGTATATTTGCCATTACATAAATAATTCCCAAAAGAACACTTAGCACTCCATATTCAACTGGGTCCATTATTCTTACTAAAATCAAAGCAAAAATAGCTATAAAAAAAATATTCAAATAGTTTCCTAGCGTATTTATTGCTACATTTATGCTGTCTTTACTCTTTATAAATCTTAGGAAGCGCTGGGACATTGATTTATTCTATCAAAAACCTGATATAATGTACTGAAAATGGCAAAAAAAGCTCTAATAACAGGGATTTTGGGCCAAGACGGGCCATATCTTGCTAAATACTTACTCTCCAAAGATTATAAGGTGTATGGGATGATTAGGAGATATTCAAGTCCTAAATTTGAAAACCTTGATTATCTTGGAATTACAAATCAAGTGGAGTATATTGAAGGAGATCTTACAGATGATGCATCGCTCATAAATATAATTAAAAATTTAAGACCTGAAGAGGTTTATAACCTTGCTGCTCAGTCATTTGTCGGCTCTTCATGGGATCAAGCAAAATTAACAACAGAAATCAATGCAATCGGCACATTAAATATGCTGTCTGCGATTAAACTTTTTTCTGCAACAACCAGATTTTATCAAGCATCAACATCTGAAATGTTTGGCCTATCAAGTACAAATGGATACCAAGATGAAAACACGCCTTTTCATCCAAGAAGTCCATACGGAATATCAAAAGTTTATGCTCATTGGATGACAGTAAATTTCAGGGAATCGTATGGCATGTTTGCAGTGAGTGGAATTTTATTTAATCACGAGTCCCCTCTTCGGGGAATTCAATTTGTCACAAGAAAAGTCACAGATGGTATTGCAAAAATAAAACTTGGGTTAGCTTCTGATTTAAGGCTGGGAAACTTAACTCCAAAGCGAGATTGGGGCTTTGCAGGAGACTATGTGGAAGCGATGTATCTGATGTTGCAGCAGGACAAACCAGATGATTTTGTAATAGCAACAGGTGAAAATCATACAGTTGAAGAATTTGTTGAATTGGCATTTAAATATGCAGGATTAACAGACTATAAAAAATATATAAAAAGCGATCCTAGATTTAACAGGCCTGCTGAAGTTTATGACTTAAAGGGAAAACCAGATAAAGCAAAAAAAATCCTTGGTTGGAAGCCAAAAGTAAGCTTCAAAGAGTTGGTTGAGATGATGGTTGATGCAGATATAAAGAGGCTTAAGGTTAAATAAAGTTTTTTGAGTCTTCACTATTTCTCCACTGTTCAAGTGTTAATCCATTTTTATCTTTCTCATTAATAATTAATGAAGTTTTCATAAATTCATCAAGTTTTTTCTTAAGCTCTGAATTAAATACAGACCAATCAATGTCTTTTGATAAAGGTGAAATACCTCTTTCTGTGTCTGGAGCCCATTGCCCTGTGCAAAAATACTCAATAGTACTGTCTTCCAAAAATAAAATGCCGTGTGCAAATCCAGTAGGGATCCAAATCCATTGATTATTTTCCTGCTCAGGGTTTGCATCAAATTCATATCCAACTATCTTTCCAAAAGTTGGAGACGCAGGCCTTATATCAACAGCCATATCTATAACTTTTCCTTGAATTACTCGTAGCATTTTTGCCATAAACGGGTTCCATTGAAAATGAAATCCTCGCAAAACTCCTTTTTTTGAAAAGCTTTCGTTGACTTGTGTAAAATCGATGTCTTTTAAAAATGCTGTCTGTGCGTTATTTTCAAATTCACTTTTTCTGTAGGTTTCGGTGAAATATCCGCGGTCATCTTTAAAACGCTGGAAAGTGATTACTTTGACTTCTGGAATTGTCAAATCCTCAACACCAAGAATTTTCATTACATAAATTATACCTTATCTTAAGAAGCTCGATACCGAATTTATTTACTTAGTGGGAACCCTCCGCTTAAGTTAATCCTTTAGTTGTCCCAAAGCGTAAAGTAAATTGGTATCTTCGCTTCTTAGTATGTTGACAGGACCCGTCAATAGTATTGTCATTCCCGACCTGATCGGGAATCAGATCCCCGCATTCGCGAGGATGACAGTTGGTACTTTTAGAAATTGTTTAAACTGTTAGCGTATGTTAAAATTGGACTTATGAAATTAATTTTCGCAATATTGTTTTTTGTTGCTGTGATGCCAAAAATCGTATTTGCCTATCTTGATCCAGGGTCTGGGAGCTATCTCTTGCAGTTGATTCTCGGTACTCTTCTTGGAGGCGCTTATTTTTTTAGAAATTTCTTCAAAATTATAAAAGATAAAGTCGCTTCTTTTGTAAAAAAAGTCTTAAAAAAATAAAAGTGATAAAAGATCAGTCAATCATTGAAGAAAGTTCCTTCAGAGATCCAAGCGGTTCTGTTTTTTATAAAGGAAGTAAGGTTTTTAGATCAATAAATAAAAGTTATAAAAAGGAATTTGAATTATTCAATTCTTCAGGCCTTAAAAAACATTTAGAAAAAAAACATCTTATTGTTTCATCAAAAGTTCTATCTGATAAACTTCTTGAAACTCAAAAAATCCCATTTATTTCTTATCCATACGAATGGTCTTTTTCTCAGCTCAAAGACGCTGCACTTCTAACTCTTGAAATACAAAAAGAGGCTCTTAAATTCGGAATGTCTTTAAAGGATGCAAGTGCATATAATATTCAATTTTATAAAGGCAAACCAATCTTTATAGATATTCTTTCATTTGAAAAATATGAAGAAGGTGTTCCATGGATAGCTTATAGGCAGTTTTGCCAACATTTTTTAGCTCCCCTATCTCTTATGGCTTATAAAGATATCAGGTTAAATCAATTATTTAAAGTTTACCTTGATGGAATTCCACTTGATCTTGCAAGCAAACTTCTACCTGCAAAAACATGGCTTGACCTTTCTTTCTTAACCCACATTCACATTCACTCAAAAACTCAATCAAGATTTGCAGATAAAGCAGACCGCGTAAAGAAATTTAAAGGAAAATTAAGTAAAATAGCACTGCTTCAAATAATTGAAAACCTTGAAAACAAGACAAAAAATCTTAGTTGGAAAATAAAAGGCACTCAGTGGGGAGATTATTATAACTTTACAAATTATTCTAAGGAAGCATTTGATGATAAAAAGAAGATTGTTGAAAGATTTTTGAAAAACATTTCTCCAAAACCAAGAATAGTTTGGGATCTCGGAGCAAATACCGGAGAATTTTCTAAAATTGCGTACTCTCAAGGCATATATACAATCTCATTTGATTTCGACCCTCTGGCTGTTGAAAAAAACTACATTAATCAGAGAAAAAATGACGAAAAAAGCCTCCTCCCCCTTCTTCTTGATATAACAAACCCATCATCTGGAATAGGATGGTCTGGTGTAGAGCGAAAGTCCTTGGAACTAAGAGGTCCTGCAGATTGCATACTGGCACTTGCTCTGGTTCATCACATCGCAATAACAAACAATGTTCCCCTTTCTCAAATTGCAAAATTTATGGCTCAAATCACAAGCAATCTTATAATAGAATTTGTTCCAAAAAACGATTCAAATGCAAAAAAACTACTTATTTTAAGAAAAGATATATTTCCAGATTATTCAAAAGAGAAATTTGACGAAGCATTTTCAAAATATTTTAAAATTCTTAAACAAGAAGGCATTAAGAATTCAAAAAGGACTATGTACTTGATGAAAAAAATATGAGATACCTGCATACGCTTTTATTTGCTATATATCCAATACTTTTTTACTTCAACAACAACAAAAACGAAATTTATTTAAGCAATATATTTACTTCCCTTCTCTACTCATTAATTTTTGCTGGATTGATTTTTATATGTGTATATATATTTGTAAAAAGGAAAGAAAATGTCGGTGTTTTGACAACTACACTTTTACTTTTGTTTTTTTCATACGGCCATATCCTAAATTTTGTAGATAAATCATATAGAAATTTAATTATTGGATTGTGGACTATTATTGTCATTTTTGTATTCACATTTTCTAAAAAGAAGTCTTTTGAGAAGGTAAATCCAGCATTAAATTTTATCTCAATATTTTTAATCGTGTTTTTACTTTTTGATATATTAAAAAACCCAAAACTTATTAAATTTGCAGATACTGCAATTAAAAAAACAGAAAAAACAAAAAAAGTCGTCCCTAATAAAGATTTAAGAGATATTTATTTTATTGTTCCGGACAGATATCCGGCAGATGAAGTTCTTTTAAAGCATTACGGTTTTGATAATACTGTTTTTTTGAATTATTTAAAAGATAAAGGATTTTTTTTAGCAGATAAAAGTCGCTCTGTGTATCCGACGACCACGATGTCTTTGGGATCAGAACTTAATATGAAGTTTCTGGACGAATTTACAACCGCATACGGTAAAGAAACGAGCGACTTTAAGCCTGTAGTTTCTCTACTTCGAAATAATAGCGTTGGAAAATTTCTTAAAGAAAAAGGTTATACATATATTAATCTTGGGTCTTGGTGGCATGTCACGCAGAGAATTGATGTGGCAGATATTAATTTTAATTCAAAAGGTATAGTTAATGACGAGTTTATAGTCAGGTTTTTGGAAACTACAATGTTTTCTGAATTTTCAGATCTTTTACTTCCTGAAAATTTAAGGCTAAATCACAGAAATGAACAAAGAAAAACAGCTGATTTTCAATCAGAAAAAATAAAAGAAATTGTACAGATGCAAAGCCTTAAATTTGTATTTGTTCATTTTATTCTCCCCCACCCCCCTTATGTTTTTGATAAAGACTGCAAGTTCCTAAAAGAAAAATTTTCAGACAGTAGGACTGAACTTGAGAATTACAAAGATCAGATTCAGTGTGCGAATAAAAAATTAAAAGCGATGATTGATTTGATATTTGAAAAGTCAAAAATTGAGCCAGTAATAATTCTTCAGGCAGACGAAGGCCCACACCCAATAAAGTCACCCCTACCGAAAGATAATGATTGGAAAAATGCAGATAAGACAGCTCTTGAGGAGAAGTTTAAAATATTCAGCTCAATTTATCTTCCTGGCGTTGACAAAAATTTAATACCTCGGGATCTATCTCCTGTAAATACATTTAGACTTATTTTTAATAATTACTTTGGAGGAAATTTTGAATATTTACCAAATAAAACTTTTATATTTTCAGACCAAGGACACATTTTTGATTATAAGGAGATAACAAATGAACTTAAGTAACGTGTAACTTGAAACGTGAAACATGAAACGTATAAATAGCGAAGATACCAATTTCGTCATCCCACTAAGTAAAAAAATTGGGTATCGAGCTATTTAAGTTTTATTTAGCTTGACTCTTACTCCTTTGTAGTTTTCGAGAAAACTTACAAAATGCAGAAGTTCTATCGTAATTGCAATTCTTTGCATTCGCCTTTTTTCCTCAAAAAAATGTTTATATTTTCCTGTCTCGTTTAATTTCTGGGAATTTGAATATTTAAAAGGGACATCAATACTTTTTACTCTAAATCCCCTTTTTAACGCCTGAACGACCGGGAAGAAATTTGTGTTTGAGAGCTCTTCTGCGTCAAAATACCATTTAGGAAAAGACATATGGTCGACATTAAACGTATATTGTTTCATAAAAAGCGAAACTATTTTTTTATCGTTTAAAAAAGCTTTTGGCCCAAAAAATATATCAAAATCGTCGTCTTTACTTATCAATTTATGTGATTTTAATTCTTCGTTGAAAGTCTGGTTTCCTTCTTTTTCTGATTCATACATATATATTGGGTAAGTTTCCACAAAAAGTTTTTCTCTTCTTTTTGGGATGACAATATCTGCTTTTCCCTCAAGGATTGGTGAAACAATATCTTTTAAACAATCTGTTATTAAAGATACTTTTTCAGGTTCAGTTAGCACAATAGCCTTAATATCTGGTATTTTGGATGCTTTTTTAATACCGTCTCTTATTCCTATTGCTCTTTTTGAAGACCTTCTATGAATGAGCATTATATTTTTAAGATTTGATAATTCTTTTTTAAAAGACCTGGCGCTTCTAAAGTCTGAAACAATGACATGACAACCTAATTTTTGGGCTTCTTTGATTAATTTTAGTGCAAGATCACCTCTAACCTTATCCGTATTGTTTAAATTTATTTTTCCTGTCCTCCACCTTGGATAGTGAGTAATTAAAACAACTGCAACTTTATTAAACATAAATTAATTCTAACTTGTATTTTTATTTTATTACACTTATATTATATATATGCCAGACGATGTTTATGTATGTACCGGAGGGTGTGGGGCTGTTATTACAAAAGATCAATACGACAAAGGTTTGACACAATGTGGGACAGATGGATGTAAAAATAAAGGAATCGAATTTGAAAAAAGGTTAAAGTGTTCTGACTGCAGCAGCATCTACGAAGAAACATCTCCTCACAATCATTAATAAACTGTATGACCTACGAGGTCATACATATGGCTTCTCTATTTGATTTGAAATGTTTTGATGGGCTGTGGGCAGGTGCCGTGAGCTGCAAAAGCTACTTCTTGAGTCACAAATGATAAAGGTTCAATCTTAACACTTTTAATAGCCTCTTGTACTTTTGTTTCGTCCCTTAATCGAGCTATTGTAATGTGTGGTATGGTATATGTATCTTTTACAAACAAATAACCGTATTGATCGACCGCTTTTTGCTGTTCTGCTGTCAAACCTTGAAGCTCTCTAACATTATCACTCACTCGACCTTCTCGCAAAGGATTTAACTCATCAACGACTTGACTATGAAGAGATAATAATTCAGGGCTGATATCTGCCATAAGGAAAACAAAATTGGCAAACTTAAATAATCCCGTTGTATTAATGATAAAAGGCGATGTTTCGTTTGTGATTCTTTTGACTGAATCTTCAATAGCCTTTTGGTTTCTTGATGGATATTGTGTTGAATAAATTGACAGATGAGGAAGAAATGTTTGGCTGTCCAATACAAAGTAGGTATCAAATTGCTCAGATAAAGCACGGCTCCACTCTATTACTTGATGTCTTGTTTTGTCGTCTGGAAATAAAACAATGTTTAAATCCACAAATCTACTCACTCCTTTTTCCGCTTCATTTTTCATACTCGGCGTTTATTTTACCACTTTCTTCTATAAATTCTACTAATTTATCAATTTCTGAAAGTGAGTGAAGGACAAGGTCGGCGCTACTTTCAATTAAAGTATCGTAATTAACAGGACCCGAGGCTACAGCAATAGTTTTTACACCGCCTTCTTTCCCACAGGAAACATCTCTTAAATTATCGCCAATTAGAAAAATATTATCTTTAGTTATTTGACTACCAATAATTTCTTCAGCTCTTCTTTTTGCTATATCCACAAGTTCTACTCTATTAAATGTCTCATTTCCATAAGCTCCTAAAGAAAAATATTCATAAAGCCCAGCTTTTTTTAATTTCAGCTCTGCAGTACGTCTCGAATTACCAGTTAAAACTCCTAACAAAAGTCCACGTTTTTTAAATTCCTCAAGAGCTTTTCGAGCGCCACTGATTTCTGTTATTTCAAGTTTGTCGGAATATTTTGCAAGATAATCATCAGTTGCGTTAATTACTTCACCTGCTTTATCGGAAGCTATTTGAGGATCGATGCCCCTTTCAATCGCAAGGTCTCTTACAAATTGTATTCCTACTTTTCCTTCATGTGGAGTAATATTAAAATCTTGTTCCAAATCTACCCCTAAAACTTGCTTTAGTGCAACTCTATGGGCCTCAATATAAAAAGGTCCTGTACCTTTAATTAACGTCCAGTCTATATCGAATAAAACTACAGTATTATTCATTAAAGTATTTATTTTACTATAAATCTAATCTTGTAGTATAATTTCAGGGATGAAGGTCATAATTCTTTGTGGAGGAAAAGGAACGAGGCTTAAGGACGAGACAGAGTATAAACCAAAACCAATGGTTTATGTCGGGAATCAACCGATTATCTGGCATATAATGAAGATTTACGCATACCACGGGTTTAACGAATTTATACTCGCGCTTGGTTATAAAGCAAACTACATAAAAGACTATTTCTTAAATCAAAAGCACTTCACAAATGACTTCTCTTTAGACACAAGGACATTTAACACAAAATATCACTATGACAGTAAAGAGATTCCAGATAAATTCAAAATCACATTTGTTGATACAGGACTTGAAACACAACCTGGTGAGAGAATCCTACTCTGCAAAGAATATATTCCAAAAAGGGACAAATATTTTATGGCAACATATGGAGATGGAGTTACAGATCTTGATATAAGGGACTTAGTAAAGTTTCATAAGAAGCAAAAGACAATAGGTACTATAACTGGAGTTCACCCAAGGTCAAAATATGGAATTGTAAGAGTTAACAGCAAAGATAAAGTCGAATTTTTTGAGGAAAAACCGACACTTACGGATTTTGTCAACGCTGGTTATATGGTTTTTGATAAGCGTGTATTTGAATATTTGAAACCAGGAGAAACAGAACACCCTGCATTAAAAAAATTAGCTAAGAAAAAAGAACTTTCTTTATTTAGACATCCGGGTTTTTGGTATGCCGTAGACACAAATAAAGAACTTGATGATTTAAATTCTTTATGGAATTCTGAAAATACTCCGTGGAAAGTATGGAAATAAAATCACAAATTAAAAATATGAATTATTTTAAAAATAAAAACATTTTGGTAACAGGTGGGACAGGCTTTGTAGGATCTCATTTGGTTGAAGAATTAGTTAATCAAGGAGCAAATGTAATCACAACTTATCTTGAGCTTGATCCCCTATCATATTTTTTCTCACAAAAACTTAATGAAAAAGTTGTAATGGTGCAAGCTGACGTTGAAGATTTTGAAAAAATGCATGATATTATTACAAAAAATAATATTGAGTATATATTTCACCTTGCGGCACAAGCTATTGTTGAGACAGCTTTTTATAACCCAAAAAGGACTCTTACTACAAACATCATAGGTACTATAAACATTTTAGAGTCTGCAAGGCTTTTTCCAAAAGTCAAAGCTATTATTGTAGCCTCATCTGATAAGGCATATGGAAAATTAATAAAAGGAAGGTACAAAGAAACAGACCCTCTTCGTGGCGATCACCCATATGAAGTATCAAAGTCTTCAGCAGATTTGATTTCGTATTCTTATTATAAAACTTATGGTGTCCCCGTTATAACGACTCGATTTGGAAATATATACGGAGAGGGCGATCTTAATTTCTCAAGAATAATTCCAGGGATTTTAAAATCTTTGATAAAAAATGAAACACTTGAGCTTAGAAGTAATGGAAAATTTATAAGAGATTATTTATACGTAAAGGATGTAGTCAATGGATATCTTCTTCTTGCAAGAAATATAAATAGAGTAAAAGGAGAAGCTTTTAATTTCGGGTCAAAAGAAACCCTTTCAGTGCTTGAAGTAATAAAATTAATAGAGAAAACATTAAAAAAGAAAGTTAATTACAAAATATTAAACTCTGCAAAAAACGAAATCCCCTATCAATCACTCGACTTCTCAAAAATTAACAGACTGTTTAGCTGGAATCCAAAATATTCATTAAAAAACACAATAGAAAGTATTGAAAGCTGGTACGAGGCAAATATAAAATGAGAAAAATACTCATAACAGGTGGAAGCGGATTTATAGGACATAATTTAAAAGAGCTATTGAGCAATGACTTTAAAATTTATGTTCCAACAAGCTCGCAGTTAGATTTAACTAATTCGGATAAAGTACGATCATACTTAAAAAAAAATAAATTTGATACAGTAATTCACTGCGCAGTTTATATGGTAACAAGAAATTCTAAAAAGGATCCATCTAAAGAATTAAGGCTTAATTTAAGAATGTTTTTTAACTTGACTAGATGTAACAAATATTTCAAAAGGATGTTTTATTTCGGATCAGGTGCAGAATACGATATGCAAAATTACATAAAAAAAATGGATGAAAGCTATTTTGATAAAAATATTCCTCAAGATGACTATGGATTCGTAAAGTATATTTCTGCAAAATACATAGAAAGCCTAGATAATGTATATGATTTAAGACTTTTTGGAATATTTGGTAAATACGAAGACTGGGAAATACGATTTATATCAAATGCCATTTGTAAGGTAATTTATAATATGGACATAACTATTAAACAAAATGTATTTTTTGATTATCTTTATGTAGAGGATTTGACGAAAGTTTTGAAAAAATTAATAAATATAAAAAAAATTCCATTTAAGCATTACAATATTTGCACTGGTAAATCTATAGATCTTTTAACTATTGCAAAAATTATTAGAGACATTTCAGGTAAAAATATAAAAATTATTGTCAAAAAAACAGGACTAAAACAAGAATACAGCGGAAATAATAAAAGACTTTTAGACCTGATAGGCAAATTTAACTTTACACCGATTGAAAAATCTATTGAGGAACTTTATACTTGGTATCTTAAAAACAAAAAAATAGTTAGTAAGAAAAAGCTATTAATCGATAAATAAATTATTTATTGCTTTTGAAGCTATAGAAATATTATTATTTGATATTCCTCCAAAATTTATCCTTCCGTTTGATAGTAAATAAATACCATTTTCTTTTTTAAGCTTTTCTACATTTTTCTTATTTATTGTTAAGAGGCTAAATAATCCAAATTGACCTCTTACATAATCAAAATTGCCTTTGGAGCTTTTTGCAAATAATTTCCGCCTCTTTTTAATACTATCTGACATTTTTTTTAAATCTTTCAGCCACATTGTTTTTAACTCTTTACTTTCAAGAACTGTTTTTGCAATCATAGGGCCATACGCAGCTGGATTTGAATTTACTATTCTGAATATATTCTCGAGATTGCTTTGAACAGATTCAGCTGTTTTCTTATTTTTTGAATAAACAAAGGCAATGCCTGTCCTGTGTTGATAGAGAGTCATATTTTTTGAAAACGAAAGTATTACCGATACTGGAATTTTATTTTTAATAAATAATCTTATTGGATAGCAGTCTTGATTTATATCATTGCCAAGCCCCATATATGCAAAATCAAACAAAACATCAGCGCCATTGTCTTTAAGTAGGCCAATAATATTTTTCCATTCGTCAACACTTGGATTAACCCCTGTTGGATTATGAGTTGATCCACCATGAAAAAGAATTGTAGCTTTTTTGTTTTTTTTAATTATTTTTTTGAAGTCCTCAATATTAAATTTTTGTGTTTTTGTGAGATGTTTATATGATTTTATTTTGAAACCCAAGTCTTCAAAAATTTTTATGTGATTTTCCCAAGTCGGGTTGCTTACAATTATTTCTGGTTGTTTTTTTGCCCTTTTTGCAAGCAATCCCCATATATATAAACCATTTGTTCCTCCATTTACAGATTGTGATGATATTAAATGTTTCAAGGATTTAAAATTATCATCACCTAATAAAAGTTTAGATGCTTCTTCAAGAAAATTAATTTCACCTCTAATTGGTAAGTAATTAAAGTTATCTTGTTTAAGAAATTTCTGAGCTAATCGTATTGAAGGATGTATATAGTTATTTCCGTTCTCGTCAAGATATATTCCTATACCGCCGTTTATTTTATTTTTTCTCGTATCGCTTATAAATTCACTATTAAGGCTGAATATCTCGTCAGGACTAATGTTTTTTAAATTATTAAAAATCATTTTTTATGGACGGTTGCTTTTCGCTAATTCTTTTCTATCTAAAAAAGGAAACATGTCTTCATATGGCTTAGATACTAAAATTCCTTCAGCGTTTTTTTCTGATGCTGTTCTGGGCATTAACAATTGCCACTCAGGTGTCATTACTTCGCAAATTACCGGACCTTTAAAGTCAAGAACCTCCCTGACTTTTTTTCTAATTTCATCAGTTGAACTTATTCTAACCCCTTTGATTTCATATGCAGAGGCTATTTTAAGAGAGTCTGGGCACCAAACCCCGTTATCAGGTTTTTCTCCAATCAATCTACCATCCATAAAGTTCTTCTGAGTATGTCTTATTAACAGATAACCATTGTTATTAAAAATAAAAACCTTTATTGGAAGTTTGTTATGTTTGATTGTCGCAAATTCCTGAATATTAAACTGAAGGCTACCATCACCTGTTATTACAATTGTACTTTTTCGATTATTTGCCAAACAAGCTCCGATTCCTGCCGCCCAATACCCCATGGTGGAAATTCCCCCAGTTGTCAAAAATCGCTGCCCATTTTTAATTTTCCATGCTTGACAAGCAACGTGAAAACAAGATCCTGTATCGACAAGAATCATATCTTTAGGTCCAGTTAATTTGGAAAGTTCACTTATAAAATAATAGGAGTTAATTGGTTTTTCCTTTTTATATTCTGGTAAGATAACCGGATATTTATTTTTCCAAAAGTTGCATCTCTTTATCCATCTTTTATAACTTGGGAGCTTATACGATTTTAATTGCTTTAAAAATTTATTTAAAAATATTTTAGCGTCGGCATTAATCTTGAGGAATATATCTATACTTGGTTTTTCCAACTCCTCAATATCTATATCGACAACAATTTTTTTGGCGTTTTTACCAAATTCTTGAGGATTATGACCAACGGTTGAATTTGAAAGCCGTGAACCGACTACCAATATAAAGTCTGAATTCTGAATGGCAAAATGGGCAGCCCGCTCCCCATAGGTACCTGGTCGCCCAACAAATAATTCATTATCACTGTTAATAACGTCTATTCCCAATCTCGATGTAATAACCGGAATCTGAAGCTTTTTAACTGTTTGATTGAATTCATCCATAGCTCGGGCAAGTCTAATTCCCTGTCCGACAAATAGGATCGGATATTTAGATTTTGATAACAATTCCAAAGTCCTTTTTACATTATTTGTAAGCTCACCATTAAGCTCGTTTTTGTCTTCAGGGATAAATTCTTTAAGTAATTTTTTAGGTACTTCCATTCGTTGTATATCAAGTGGAACTTCGATCCAGACTGGCCCAGGTCTTCCACTTAAAGCAAGATAATAAGCTTTTTGCATGTAATATTGGATTAAAGAAGGGTCGTCTACTGTAACGAAATATTTTGTAATTTTTTCAACAATTGGTTTAATGTTTATTCCCTGAATTCCAAACTGTCGGATTTTTGTCTTTTGTTGATACTGGACATACGATAAAGCCGACTGTCCTGATATAATCATCATTGGAGAGGAATCAACCCAACCTCCAACTACGCCATTTAGCACGTTTATTGCCGCCGGACCAGCAGTCACTAAACCAACTCCCAATTTTCCGGTCAATCTACCATAAGCATCAGCTGACATACCCACAGCTTGCTCGTGGTGATTACAAATAAAATTGATTTTCTTATTACGGTATACAGCATCATTTAAAAACATTGCTTGACCACCTGTAATCATAAATACCGTATCAACACCTTTAGATGTGAGAAAATTTAAAATGTAATCGCTTACTATCATATAGTTATTTTTAAATTATAATAAAGACTCTATTTGATAATCTTCATGTTTAGATTCTTTTTTTTGTTTGAGATAATTGGCAACATCAATAATAATGTCTTCTTGGCCTCCTACAACATTTCTTCTTCCAAGTTCAATTAAAATATCTCGAACATCAACTCCAAATTTTTTAGCTGCTTTTTCTGCATGTGGAGCAAAACCGGAAAAAACTCCAGAAAGACCGCTTGTTAGAGTAATATAGTTAATATCAGGTGCTTTCTTCATAAGCTTTGCAATGACATTTTCGCTATTGTCCATTAATTGATAAAGGTCAAGCCCGGTTTTATAACCGACTTTTTCCAAAACAGCAACTATTACCTCCAGTTGGCAGTTTCCTGCTCCTGCCCCAATAGCTCTGGAACAAGTGTCAAGAATTGTTGCCCCAGCTTCTACTGCAACCAGTGAGTTTGCAACCGCCATCCCCAAATTGTTATGAGCATGAAAGCCGACATTAATTTTTAATCCTTTTACTAAAGTAGATACCTTTTTAGTAACATCCTTTGGAAGAAAAGTGCCTGCGGAATCCATTAAAAGAACTCCAATCGCTCCATAATCTTCCATCATTTTTGCCTGTTCAAGGAGTTCATCCGCGGAAATCATATGAGACATCATTAACACTCCATAAGTTTCTACATTTTTTTTAACAGCGTACTGGATGTGCTGCCTTGTTATATTAGCCTCGGTGCAGTGAGAAGCGATCATTATTACTTCGATGCCTAAATCTATAGCGGGTCCGATGTCGTTTTTTATTGTTCCAAACCCAGGGATAAGAAATGCTCCAAGCTGCGTTTTTTTTAGTTGTTTTTTAGCAGTACTTAGCATTTCAATATCTGATAATAAAGATTCTCCGAGCTGAAGAGAAGAAGCTCCTAAACCATTGCCATGTCCTACTATTAGAATTTTTGTTCCTGCAAGTTCAGCCCCTCTTGCATATTCAGTAATATTTTGAGCTGTAAATTGATGTTTCATTGCGTGAGATCCGTCACGAAGAGTAGAATCGACAATTAATATTTCCTTATTTGCGTTCATTTTTTTATTTTTAACTTCCTTAAAGCATATTTTTCCGCAACGGCAATTGCTGCGCAATTAATTATATCTAAATTACCGGCGTATACAGGTAAATAATCGCCTAAACCTACAACTTCAATCATCGTTGTCAATCTACCATCTGCAAAAACAGGGTCTAAAACTAATTTGTATCCTGGAACATACTCTTGAATTTTTTTTACAACTTTTTTTATCTCTGAAGTTAATAAATCTAATTTTGGCTTTTTAATTTTGGCATAAATAGTGTTGTGCATTAGTATTGGTGGGTCAGCCGGATTAAGAATGACAATTGCTTTGGCATGAGGAACTTTTGAAAAATACTTTATTCCTTCACTTGTTGTTTGTGTATATTCGTCAATGTTATCACGAGTACCAATACCAGCTGATTTTGAAGAGATGCTAGAAACAATCTCGATATATTTTGTTTCTGGATGCACCTTCATAATGGCTTGCGCTATCGGCGTCGTTGCCTGACCGCCGCAGCTGACCATATTAATATTGGCTTCTTTGAGAGATTTATCCAGATTAATAATTGGTATGCACATTTTTCCAATCCTTGATGGAGTCATATCAATGACAAATTTTTTTAGTTTTTTTAAGATTGGCGCATTGTATAAATGGCCTTGAGCAGAAGTTGCGTCAAAAACAATGTCGCAGAGGTTGGGGTTGTCGATAATAGCCCTTATAGATTTGAAAGAGGTTTTCACTCCCAGCGCCTTGGCTCTTTTGATGCCTTCAGAGTCGGGATGTTGGCCGGTAAAAATGCCACATTCAAGTAATTCTGATCTTAAGACTTTTACTAAAAGATCGCTTCCAATGTTTCCAGTACCTATGATACCGACTTTTATTTTTTTCATTTTCATTATAGATTGATTTTATTTTTGACTATAAAATTAGGTCTTTGCTTGACGTCATCATATATTCTAGCTAAATATTCGCTTATTACACCAAGAACAAAAAACAAAATTCCAAATAAAAATAATAACAGTAATATAACAGTAGCAATTCCTGGAGCTTCCCGCCCCCTTACAATAAATATAATAATATATATAATCATTAATATAAATGAAATTATTGTTAGAAATATTCCTGTTGTTGATACGAGCCTAAGGGGTAAATAAGAAAAAGAAAAAATGCCATTCATCGCTACAAATAAAACAGTCTTAAAATTAGCCTTTGATTCTCCTGCAAATCGCTTTTCTCTATTAAAAGGTATGCCTATTTGTTTAAAACCAGTCCAGATTATAAGTCCTCTTAAATATTTGTTTTGCTCAGGCATACTTATAACTACTTGATATACTTTTTTATCTAAGAGCCTAAAGTCGCTTGCATTTTCTGGAAACATATTATTTGTAAGAAGGTTTATAAACTTATAAAACAATTTAGAACTGAAATTTCTAATTGAGCTTGCTGTTCTTTTTTTTACAATTCCATACACGATTTCATAGCCTCTTTCCCATTTTTCTATGAATTTATTTATTAATTCAATTGGTTCTTGCAAATCAGCCATCATTATTACACATGCATCGCCAGTAGCATAATGAATACCAGCCACTATTCCACCATCAGCGCCAAAATTTTTAGAAAGCTGAAGAATTTTAAAAGACTTTATATTTTTAGTGTGCTTTTTAAGAAGATCATATGAACTGTCTTTAGACCCATTTTCTACAAAAACTATCTCAAATTCATAATTTTTATTATTTTTTATATATTTCTTGACTCTTTTAACCAATTCAGGTATAACCTTTTCTTCATTATAGATAGGTATAACAATAGATATTCTCTTTTTCCGATTTTTCATTTAAGTCTTGAAATTATAGCAAATCAAAAGATTTATAGTACAATAGAAACTGAAATTGTGGATACTAAAAAAATAAAAAAACTCACAGATATAGCAGGTAAAATTAGAAAAGGCATCATAGAAATGCTTGTTCCTAAAGAATCTCATCATATTGGATGTTCTATGTCTATGGTTGAAATCCTAACATATCTGTATTTTGAAGAGATGAATATTAATCCTAAAAAACCGATAGACTCTAACAGAGATATTTTTATTTTAAGTAAAGGTCACGCTGGTGCTTCTTTGTACGCGACTTTATCTTTGAGAGGATTTTTTAATAAAAAAATTCTTAATAAATTTGATATTGATGGCGGCTTACTTCCTGAACACGCAACAAGTGTAGTACCAGGGATAGAGTTATCAACCGGATCACTCGGACACGGACTTCCTGTTGGATTAGGTTTTGCCCTTTCTTTTTTAACAGATAACAAAAAAAATAATGTATATATTGGTATGTCGGACGGCGAACTAAATGAAGGATCTAATTGGGAAGCCATAATGTTTGCTGGTCATCACAAGATAAATAACTTAATTGCAATTATTGATAAAAACGACTTTCAAGGATATGGCTCTACAAAGGATGTTATAGACCTATCCCCTATTCAGGACAAACTTAATTCATTCAATTGGAATACATACGTTATTGACGGGCACAATTTTTCACAGTTGTCAAAAACATTCAATAAAATAAGAAATTCTAAGAATAAAAAACCCCATTTTATAATTGCAAATACTATTAAAGGTAAGGGAATTTCTGAGTTTGAAGGTAAATTTGATTCGCATTATCACTCAATAACGCAGGAGATGAAAGTAAAATTGTTAGACAATTTTAAAAACCCTAAACTCTAAACCCTAATCTCTAAACAAATACAAATGATAAAAACTAAAAATTCAAAAAAAGCCATTTATATTTTGAAATTTGAGATTCAATATTGTTTAGAATTTAGAGATTAGAAATTAGAATTTATAGCATACTATGCGATCAGGAATAATTAAGACGATACATGAACTGATGCGGAAGGATAAGAATATCTATTTTTTGACAGGCGATCTTGGATATAACGTGCTTGAAGAAATGCAAAAAGATTTCCCAAAAAGAGTAATTAATATGGGCGTTGCAGAACAGAACATGATCGGTGTGGCTTCAGGACTTGCTCTTTCTGGAAAAAAGGTCTATGTATATTCGATAATACCTTTTGCGACAATGAGGTGTTATGAGCAGATTAGAAATGACGTGTGCTACAACAATGCAGATGTTACAATTCTTGGAGTTGGCTCGGGTTTATCCTATGGTATTTTAAGCGCCACCCATTTTGCGCTCGAAGACATAGCAATTATAAGAGCGTTACCAAATATTTCAATATTCTCCCCTGCCGATGAAGTTGAGGCTATTTTAGGAGTAAAAGAACTTTATAAACTAAAAAAACCCGCATATATTCGAATTGGAAAAAAAGAAGAGCCTAAGATATATGATCGGCCATATGACCTGAAAATCGGTAAAGGCAATTTATTGTTGGAGGGTAGCGATATTACTTTATTTTCAACAGGCACTATAATAACTGAGGTTATCAAGGCCGCAGAAATAATACGCGGTAAAAAAATAAAAGCTACAATTGTAAATATACATACAATTAAACCACTAGATAAAAATTTAGTTATTCAAGAATCCAGATTTAAAAAGCATGTTTTTGTCGTTGAAGAGCATGGAATGATAGGTGGATTAGGGTCTGCTATTGCTGAAGCTGTTTGCGATGAAGAAGATTTTCCACAACTTACTCTTATAGGAACTGAAGATAAATTTATAAAAGATATTGGATCTCAAGACTACTTAAGAAGAGTAACAGGTCTTTCTTCGGATAAAATCGCATCTACAATTATAAAAAAACTAGCCTAAATATGAAAAAAATATCTGTCATAATTCCCTGCTTTAATGAAAGTGGAAATATTTTTCCTATGTATGAAAGACTTATTAAAGTTTTTAAACTCATTGAATACGATTACTCTTTTATTTATGTAAATAACGGCAGTACTGACAGCTCAGATAAAATATTTGAAAAACTCGCGAAAAAAGATAAAAAGGTTAAAGTAATTTATCTATCTAGAAATTTTTATAAATCTCAAGGAGCATATTCTGCAGGAATAGATTATGCAGAGGGAGACGCTGTTGTACTTATAGATGGTGATATCCAAGATCCGCCGGAAAAGATTCCTGATTTGATTAAAAAATGGGAAGGCGGCTATTCTATAGTATATGGAGTAAGAGTTAAAAGAAAAGGTTCTAAATTCAGAAGAATTGCCTATAAACTTTTTTATAGATTATTTCACAAACTTTCATATTTAAAAATTCCCATTGATGCAGGTGATTTTTCGCTATTAGATAAAAAAATTGCTGATATTATAAAAAAATTTCCAGAAAGAAACAGGTATGTAAGAGGACTTCGAGCGTGGGTAGGTTTTAAAAGTATTGGCGTTCCTTATATAAGAGATGAAAGAAATATTGGGATAACTACGAATTCATTAATAGATAATATTAACTGGGCTATATTTGCAATTATTTCATTTTCTTACGCCCCACTTGGTTTAATAGCATGGCTAGCATTTTTTACAGTTGTATTAACAATAATAGCAATAATAGTTTATACAATTCTTTACTTTATCTATCCTGGCAATCCAAGAGGTTATCAAACCCTTCTTATTACTGTTTTATTTCTGGGAGGAATACAACTAATTTGTTTTTCAATTATTGCTCAATATCTTGCTGTAATTTTTGATGAAATTAAAGGAAGGCCAAAGTATATAGTAGACAAGGTATTAAATGAATGAGGCTAAAAAGGTTGAAAAAACCATTTTGAGTTTGTTTATATGCTTGTTTTCCAACCCGTGATGGCAACCGACTACAAAACCTCTTTTCATAACGTCTTCTGTGTTCGCATAAGATTTTTGTGGAGCTCTATTTTTAATATTTTTAAATCCAGGCTGTTTTAATACATTTCCTGTAAATACTGGTCTTGTCTGAATATTATTTTTTTCAAGAAATGTGACTATCTCAAGTCTGGTAAACGGCGCATCTGGCTTTATTGTTAGTGGAAAAGCTAACCATTGAGTTCGAACTCTTTTGTCTTGCCAAGGCAAAATAAAGAACTTTTCATATTCCCTAAAAAAATTAAGCAAGTTTGTAAAGTTATTTTCTCTTATTTTTTTAAATCTTGGAAGCCTTTTAAGCTGAGCAAGGCCAAATGCCGCTCCAATTTCTGATGGCATAAAGTTATAACCTATCTCATCAAATATAAATTTAGCGTCATATGGTACGTTATTTAGTTTCATTGTGAATCTTTTTTTAATATCTTCGGATTCTCCAAATATAGATGATGTTCTTCCCCATCCCCTAAGTATCTTTGTTTTGTCAACCAATTTTTTGTCGTTTAACACAACCATTCCTCCATTTCCTCCTGCAGTTATGATATGCGAACCATAAAAACTTGTAGTAGAGATGTCTGAGTATTTCCCAGAAGGTTTTCCTTTGAAAGTTGCACCAAGCGTATCACAAGAGTCTTCTATGAGGTAAAGCTTATGTTTTTTTGCGATTTTTTGAAGTCTTTCAAGATCAGGCACGTTTCCAAGAAGAAGGGGTATCATAAGAGCCTTTGTTTTTTTGGTTATATTTTTTTCGATCTGATCGATATCAATAATATATTCACCAGGTTTTACATCAATAAATACCGGAACGAGATTATTTTTGACAAGAGGCATTACTGTTGTTGAAAATGTAAGAATCGGAGTAATTACTTCAGATCCTGCAGGTAGATTTAATATTTCAATTGCCAATAAATTAGCAGATGACCCAGAATTTACCATCACTCCGTATTTTTTCCCGAAGATTTTTGCAATTTTTCCTTCAAAATCTACAACTTCCCGTCCTGAAATAGTTCTTTTTTCGTTTAAAACCCGAAGTACATTTTGAGTTTCTTCTTTACCATGAACAGCCTGCCCGTAAGGAACGCGCATATTAATTTTAGATGTTTTCATCATTGATGGGATTATACACATGAAATATTCTTTATACAATAATATAATTCGCTTAATGCAAAAAAATAAAAATTTAAATATCTTTAACTTTTCATTATCTCTTACTGCCTTTGCTCTGATTACCCTACTGTTTATTTTTAATATTTATTATTTACTTAAGATTTTCGGAGTTGAAGCCTTTTTAAACACTGTAAATAAAGAAATCTATGTTCCTTGGCTGTATAAGGCTATTTACCCTAAAAACTATTTCAAACTGTTTTATAACTTCTCAATTATTTTTTTGCCCTTAAGCAGTATTTTGTTAACTATAAAAATAGGCCATTTTATTAAAAAAGCACATGTATTTTTTATAGGTGTTTTAACTGGGTTTGTAGCTTTTATGCCTCTTTTTTATTTGCAAAGTCATAAGACACTTACAAAGTTAGTTATTGCAGATATAGTTTTTATTTCACTTACAGTAGTAGTATCTTTATTTTTCCAACCAATTAGGACAGCTTTATCTAATATACATATCAAAAAGTACTCATGGAGCACTAAAAAATTAGCTTATCACGATAAATCTTTAACAAAGTTCATTCAAAAGAATCATTTTTGGATATTACTGACTTTGCTGTTTATTGTTCTTATCAATTTTGCGTATTTATTGGAAACTGGAATATGGATTAACTATTATCACCATAATTATTTTATTGCCACTATAAATGATCTTATTCAAGGCAAACATATTCTTGTGGATACTTTTAACCAATACGGCTTGCTATGGCCTTTGCTTTTTTATTTTCTATTCACAACAATAATACCTTTTTCATATATGAATCTCTATTTGCTTTTAATGATCTTTACTTATATTTACTATGTTATTCTTTATTTTTTTATTAAGAAACTAACAAAAAATCCTGTAATTACCCTAATTGGGATATATGTCATTTTGGGAGTTAATACTTTATTTAACTATCCTGTATTTCCTTTTTCTGAAAATTATGTTTGGCCTGGAAGCACACCGCTACGCTTTTTTTTTGATAGCGCTGTTTTTTTAATCGTTTTGGGTAATCCATATTTTAAGTCATATGGTTTAACAATCCTATCAGGATTTCTAACTGCATATTCACTGTTTCATAATTTTGAGATGGGCGTTTCACTTGCATCAGCGTATATATTCTTACTGTTAACTAACGCATTTTTTATAAAAAAGCGTCTATTGCCTTTTTCTGTTTTTTTTATTTCTCTGGTATTAATATTTTTGGCCTTTGTAGCTTATACTTTTATAGCTTCAGGACAACTACCTGACTGGGAATTATACTGGCGATTTATATCGCTTTATCAGGCTGGTTTTACAAACAGCGCTACTCCTTTAGTAGGTTGGTATTATTTGCATTTACTTATATATTTTTCTGTTTTAATATCAACTCTTTATCTGCAAATAAGAAAAAAAGTTAACTGGAAGTGGACTGTTCTTGGAGCATATTCTCTATACGGACTTTTAATTTTAAACTATTATTTAAGTCGAAGCCATTATTCCAATCTGACTGTTGTTAGCATTCCGGCACTTGTTATCTTTATCACTTTATTTAGCGATTTAAAAAAGATTAAAAACATATTCACACCAAAAGTCTTTCAGTTGGTTTACAGCCTTTTTGTTGCTGTTTTTATTGTATTGTCTGTTTTTACATCATTCTATTTATACAAGCGCATTAATTATCGCGTATGGTCTTGGAAAGAAGTCCAAAAATTAAAAAAGTATCCGAATAACCGCGCATTCATTGTTGCTAATTATGTTCCCGTAGAAGACTACACAGCTGAAGATATTATAAGCTCTGTAGATAAAATAAAAGAACTTACAAAAGACGAAAAAAAGATACTCTTGATCTCAAAATATGATGCTGTAATTTTTATTATGGCGGAAAAAACAAATATAATTTCGTATCCTCTATTAGAGCAGATTCACACAATTGAAAATAAAAAAAAGGTAAAAAAAGACTTAGTGCAGATGAAAGATAAGCCAAGATATTTATTTATAGATAAAATAAATTCAGGTGAGAAGAAAAGTGATCTTCCTGAGCCGAGAGATGTTTTGGATGAAATTCAAAATTCAATTACCCCATATTACGAATATAAGAAGCAAGTAGGCATACTGGATATTTATGAATTAATAAATAGAAACTAATTTTTTTATTTAAAACCTCGAGAGCTTTTTTAGTGGTAAAATACAGTTCGAAGAGTATGATCAAAACAGATAATAAATTTAAAAATACTTGGTTAAAAAAACACCCTTGGGTTGAATTAGGTAATGGCGTTATATTCGATATTAACTCGAGGATTTTAGGAACCCCATTAATGGTTAAAAATTATACGACTTTCCAAGGATTAATATCTGCAAAAGGGAATGCTCCTATTGCAATAGGACGTCATTGTTTAATAGGCGAAAATCTATTTATTTTAACTTCAACAGAACGGTTGAAAAAAGAGGATTTGATAGGAGAAAAAAAACTTCCTTATACAAAGCAAACAGGTCCTGTATATATTGGCAATAATGTAAGTATTGGTTCAAATGTGATTATTTTACCTGGAGTAAGCATAGGCGATGGATCCATTGTATATTCTAATAGTATTGTTAGAGATGATGTTCAGCCATATGAGATAGTTTCTGGGTCTCCTTCAGAACGGATAAGATTTAAATTTTCAAATAAAACTATTAAAAAATTACTCTCAACTCAGTCGTGGTATTTTGATAAGGACGAGAATGATAATTCGATAGTTTCTGAAATAGATATGTCAAATACTCAATCGTTTAACTTTTTAACGTCTGGTTGGGGGACAAAAGAATCAAACTATCGATGGGTACAGCAAAAAGAGGCAGGTTTCATCTTTAAAATAAGAAGACAAACTGATTATAGTAAGTTTTTGTTTTCATGTTATTCATATCACAAACCTCAGACATGCACGGTTTTTGTTAATGGAAAACAAATTACGAAGTTAAAAATTGCTACGAAACTTAAGGATTATCGAATAAAAATAGATTATTTAAATGATGGACTTAATTCCTTCAGCCTCAGATTCTCAAAGAGCTATACCCCATATTTAGTCGATCAGAATTTAAAAGACACACGTAAACTATATTGTTGCTTTACTCTTTTAAAACTGATTTGAATAATTAGATATGAAAAGAAGATTACTGAAAACAAAATTTGACGACATAGTTCTTAATTATCTTGAAGGCGATAAATATATAGGTGAGTTAATTGCTTCAACTGGTCAATATGAACCATTTGAGTCAGAACTACTGATAAAAAATATAAAAGATGGCGATATAGTTATAGACGTAGGGGCGAATATTGGTTACTATACCTTACTTTTTGCGAAAAAAGTTGGTGAAAATGGCAAAGTATATGCATTTGAGCCTGATCCAGTAAGTTTTGCAATTTTAGAAAAAAACATTAAAGACAATAAACTTAGAAATGTTGAGGTATTTAATATTGCCTTGTCTGATAAGCGAGAAAACCTCCCATTATTTATATCAGCTGAAAACTTAGGAGACCATCGTCTCTATGATGATCATAAAGCAAAACGTAAGAAAACAACAGTAACAGCTAATACTCTCGATTTATTCTTTACTGACAAAGAACTTGAAAAAAACAAAGTTTCACTTATAAAAATAGATACGCAAGGATATGAACCTTACGTAATCAAAGGAGCACAAGAACTCATAAAAAATCAAAAGCCGGCGTTGTTTTTTGAGTATTGGGTATATGGGTATAAACAGTCAGGTGGCAATTATAAAGAAATGATTACTTTTCTAGAGGAACAGTATGGAACATTAACCTTTATTGACGAAGAAAACGAGACAACCTTTATTGTAAATAAGGATTTTATTAATAATTATTGTCTTCAATTAAATGGTTATCTTCACTGCAACTTAATTTGCAAAAAAACCACTTATTTTACTAAACTTTTTTCCTAAAGATACTTTTGACAACATATTTTGGTCTTTTTTTAACTTCTTCTGATATCTTACCAATATACTGTCCAAGAATGCTAATACCCAATAGTTGAACAGCTCCTAAAAATAACACAACAACCAATACAGTTGCAGTTCCTGGAGGAGTATATGGGAGGACAAGTCGTAATATTATTTGAACAACCATAAGAACTAAGGCAATAAAAAATGTTATTAAAGAAAGGACAGTCATTAATTCAAGAGGAGCATACGAAAAAGAAAATATTCCCTTGAATGCCCAATTTAGGTTTTTAAAAAGGCTATTTGTAGATTTTCCAAAGGCTCTCTCTGGTCTTACATACGAGATTCCTATTTGTTTATACCCTACCCACGCTCGGAGACCTCTTATAAATCTATCTCTTTCTGGTAGTTTCTTTAATACATCAACGATCTTTTTATCCATTAGAGAAAAATCACCAGCATCAAGTGGAATATTTATAAATGATAAATACTTAAAAAGTCTGTAAAAAAGTTTATAGGCGATTTTCATATAAAATGGAGCTTCTCTTGTCGTTCTAACACCATAAACTACGTCATAACCCTCAAGCCACTTTTTATAAAATTTTTCTATAATTTCTGGAGGATCCTGTAAATCGCCATCGAGGAGAACAACAGCGTCTCCCGAAGCTATATCCATTCCACTTGTGAATGCCATTTGCGAGTTAAAATTCCTAGAATGGTTTATAGCTATAACATGGCCATCCTTTTCAACTAGTTTTTTAAGAACGTCTTCTGTATTATCTGGGCTTCCATCATTTACAAAGATTATTTCATAATCAACCCTGATTTTTTTAAAAGCTGCAGCTAACCTTTTATACATTATTAGAATAGCTTTGGCGTCTTTATAGCAGGCTATAATTGCAGAAACTTTATTCTTTTTTTTCATAATTGTTTTATCTGGTTAGATTAATATAATAAGGCTTCTTAGTTGATAACATTTTATCAATAAGATCGGGAATTTCTTCTGTTGACTTGGGCCAGTGTGCCTGTATGTTTTTAAATATATTTAAAACTTTTTTGTCTTCCTGCGCCCAATGAGAAAAACCATCGTGTGTATAATCCGTGTCTCTCCCCGATCCTATCAACTTAACAGGGATTTTCTCATGGTTTATATAATTTCTAATAGTTTCAAATGGTCTATATAGCAAAAAAGTTGTAATTGAATAAACAATAGGTATTTTACCTTCGAAAGCTAATCCAATTGCAATATCTAACATTGACTGTTCAGCAGCTCCAACGTTGAGAAATCTTTCTGGAAACTTTTTCTTTATTTGATCCCACATTTTATAGCCTAAATCACCTGTAATTAGCCAAATGTTTTTATCCTTTAACATTTTTTGATAGATAATGTCAGCAAAATATCTTCGTTGAGTTAGCGGATAATTGTTTTTCATGATAATATTTTTCTCGCTAATTTATAATCGTCTGAATTCATGACATAGTAGTGTGCGTCCTGACCTTTCAAAAATGGAAATTGAGCTGACTCGGTTTTCGCGAAAATAACTAAAGGCTTTATATATTTTTTAGAAAGTATTTTTGTTAATTCTTCTAAATTATGACCGCCTGTTTTTATTAATTCACAGTTAAACGCCTTAATTTGTTTATAAAGAGCTTGTGAGTCGATCGGGTCATAAGCTCCCCAACCATTTGAATTTAATAGTATTTTTAGATTCGAGACTTTTTTATTAGCAGCAATTTTAAGAGCTTCCCAAATACTTCCTTCTGTGCATTCCCCGTCAGATATTACACAGTATACGTTTTTATTTTTATTTGCAAGAGCGATACCAAGCGCTATAGGTAGACCATGACCAAGACTACCTGTGGATACGTCAATTCCTATTTCAGCGTTTCTATCTGGATGAATATTTAGTTTTTTAGTTATGGATGGATTTAATATTTTATTTTTTTCAAGGACCGCATATAGCGCAACCCCAGCGTGTCCGTTTGATAAGATAAATTTCTCTTTTTTTCCCTTCACTTTGTAAACAGCATTTATTAAATCAATCGCGCTTAAACAAGAACCGATATGGGAAAGATTTCTTTGAAAACTAATATCTATAATTCGAAGTCGTAAAGCTTTTTGTTCTGAACTTAGGTTTTTAATATTCACAGGTTTCAAATTATATTATATTTTCTTTGCAATTGCGCATAAATTACCCAATTTAATGCTTATAGATTTTGCAAGGAACTTTTTTATGAGTGGCTTTTTTGAATTTATGACAGATTGTTTAAAAGCAAGCGGTAGAGGAAAGAGTTCTAATAGGTGTCTAAAAGATACGACGTTGCTTGGAGAGTAAAGTCTTTCGGAAACAAAACCGTTTTTCTCAAATATTTGTTTTACTGTTGTGAAATTATATAAGTATGGGTGCTCGATATCTATTATTGGACTTTTTTCTCTTAACAAAAGTGAAGAAAAGCTATTTACATTATGATTAAAAGCCAATATATATCCCCCATCTTTAAGATAGCTATTGCAGATTTTGAGAAAACTATTTGGATTTGAAATATGATCAAGAGTTTGGAAGAAAAAGATAAAGTCAAAAGTATTTTGTTTATAAAGTCCTGTTTTTAAAATATTTACTGATATATTTTTTTTAATCAGTGTATTTGCTTTTCTAACAGCGTCTATACTAGGCTCAATACCATATACATTTTTATACCCAAGCTTATAAAGTTTTTCTAAAACAAAACCGTTTCCGCATCCAATTTCCAATATTCTGGATTTTCTACTTATGTTTTTAAGAATTGGAAGAAGGCTTTTTAAATAGCTTTTTATTAAATTATTGACCTCTGCGTCATAGGTAAATTTACTTTTTTTATATAAATAGGGCAAGTTTAATTCCTTAATTACAGGGTTTGACCTAATTAAACCGTCCTTTTTGCATTTAACTATTTGGAAATGCACTCTGTCAGGCAACCGTCTTGCAGAAAATATTTTAGGGTTTAAATCGGAGTATTTAAAATTTTGTTTATATACTATATCGTAATTATTTTTACTATTACAAATTGCACAATTAGTCTTTAGAAACTTCATTTGTTTTTAAACCACTCCCAGTTTTTGCGTAATCCCTGGTTTAAGCTATATCGAGGAGTCCATTTTAAAAGTTTTTTTGCAAGTGAGATGTTTGCTACCCAGTTTGTAGTATCCCAAGATCGGGGTTTCATTCTGCCCCACTCTAAAGGAATTTTCTTACTAGATATTTTAAACGCTGTTTTTACAACCTGTTTAATTGTAGATTGAATTCCTGTTCCAATGTTAAAAACTGTACCTTGATATTGCTGGAGTTCTTCTATTTTTAGATAGGCGTCGACCATATCATCAATGTAAATAAAATCTCTAGCGATATTTGGCGATACCAAACGCATTTTTTTACCAATATATAAAGACTTTAATAGCGTAGGTATAAGTCGAGACGGTTCTTCGTAAGGACCGTAAACAGAGAAAGGTCGGAGTGTAACTATTGGTTTATTAGACTCATTAGCCATATGAGAGCAGAGGTGGGTTTGTGTGGATTTTGCAACTGCATAATAACTCGTCGGCACTAAAAGATCTATTTCCTTCATAGGTTTTTTTTTGAATCCGTATTCAGAAGAACTCCCAGTATTAACAAATAGTTTATATTTATGATTAGAAAGCGCTTTAAGAAGGTTCCAAGTACCAAAAACATTAGTTTTTAGTATATTTTCTACATTTTTCTGATACGGATAAGCGCCATAAGAAGTCAAGTGATATATAACCGTAGGTCGTGTTTTATTAACAATTTGTTGTACTTCGTTGAATTTAGATAAGTCTCCAGTGTGTATTTTAACCTTATCTAAAATATCCTTTATTCTCCATGTTTTAGAATTTTTTCTTAAGATTATATGTGCTTGTACTTTTTCATCAACAAGTCTTCTTAAAAGATTTGAGCCTATAAAGCCTGATGCACCAGTAATTAGAAAAATATTATTTTTAAATTTATTCATAAACTGGTATGCGTCGAATATTTTAGTACAATTATACTTTAAATTACGAATGAGAAAAAATATTACTATTCTTATTTTTCTGATTTTTACATTAGCGTTTAACTACAGATTAGTTGGTGGGTTGTTATTAAATCGTAACCCTGACAACATAGCTGCAAACGATAACGTGATTGTAGAATTTACTACTGAAATTAGCTATCAAAACCTGAAAGTCTTTAAAAATCCATTTACGCCAACAGACAGGTTTTTGTACCCTTTCGAAATTAATTATTCTCTTAGCGATACCTCAACATCTAATTTTTTGTTTTTTTTACTATTTCGGCCTTTTCTTGATTCCTACCAGTTACTTATTTTGATCGTATTAATAAATATATTTTTATCCTCTTTTGTGATGTATATTCTTTTACGAGGCTTTAAAATTAATTATTACATTTCATTTATTTCAAGCCTTATTTATGGATTTACACCATACATATCGCAAAGAATCCAAGGTCACGATACCTATACTTCAATTTATCTATTTCCTTTGACATTACTTATAATATTTAAGTTTTTAAAAGCAAAAGAATTTAATAAAAAACTTATACTCTCAGTTATTTTTGGTTTAGTTATGGCCTTTACTCTTTTATCAAACTTTCAATATTTTTTATCTGTTTTACTTTCCATCATTTTTTTTGTAGTTTTGTTTTTTATCAAAGACAGGAAAAAACTTTTTGATTTTATAAAAACAAATTTAATGTACATAGGGTACTCTATAGCCTCTTTTTTTATAATTCTTATACCGTGGACAATACAGGTTAAAAACTTTATTTCTACATATGGAATTGAGCCTATTCCAGGCTTTGGAGGGGCGGTTGAATTATCCGCTGATGTTTTGAACTTTTTTATTCCCAGTGAATACAATCCATTCTATAACTCTTTTTTTAGGACTATAAATGACAACATACCCATATTGGGAAACATAAAAAACATTTACTTTAATAGCTGGGGTAGTCTAGCTTATCCTGGAGTGATTGTAATTGGTTTGTTTATTTATCTTATTGTTACAAAAAAAGATCTCCCAAAAAAATTATGGATTAAAATAAAACCATATTTTATAGCCACTGTTTTTTTTGTAGTTTTAACACTTGGGCCCTTTCTTAAAGTATTTGGCAACTGGTTTATAATTCTTGAAGAGGAAATAAGAGTTTATTTACCCCTTCCGTTTTTAGGACTCCACTATATTCCGGGATTAAATTCAATGCGCGCGCCGTCAAGATTCACTCCTATATACGTATTTTTTGCAGTAATTGTCGTAGCTTTTTTTCTTAACTATATTTATCAAAAAATTAAAAACAACAAAAAAAGAATTCTCTTTATTAGCTGCTTATTTTTGATATTCTTATTTGATCAGTTCTATAAAATAGGACCATTAAACACGCAAAAAATACCATTAAATGAGTATTTATTTATTAAAAGTCATTCAAAAAACGGGGTAGTTTTGGAAATACCTTTTACTGTGCGGGATGGTTTTCAATATATTGGCTTTGTTCATGCATTATCACCAATGAAAGGGGCATTAATACATGAAAAGCCTATAATCGGAGGTTATATCCCAAGAATTCCGCAAAGAATATTTGACTACTATAAAAACTTGAAATTTATAGGATACATAGCTTCGATAATTGATAAAGGTAATTATAACCCTCTTAAAGAAAAGCCTCATAAAGTAAATATATTTGAGTTTCCTGGATCTGTGGAGGATGTTAAAGATGAATTAGATAACCTTAATATAAGGTATATAGTCTTAAAAAATAATGAAAAATATTCAAAAGTATTAGAAACTATAATAACTAAGGTTAATTTTACTAGAGTAATGACTGAAAACAATTATGATTTATTTATAAAATAAAAATGGCTATTTTCATTTATTTTTTAATTAACCTTCTATTCATGCGCTCTTTTTGGTCAGAACTTATTTTTGACAGATCTAAAGTTGGGGCTATATATGGAGAAGTTTATGCTGCTGAATGGGGTCTGGAGCATCTGTATAAGAATATAATATCTTTTAAAAATCCATTTTCTCACACTCCCGATATACTCTACCCTTTTGGCGCAAATTTGTTATCTACAGATTTAGGAAGCGGATTCTTTTTTATATTTTTAAAGCCGTTTTTATCTACACACCAAGCGTTTTATGTCACAATAACTCTTGGTCTTATTGCTGCTAATTTTGGAATGTATCTTCTTCTAAGAAGATTAAATTTTAATAAAATAATTTCATTTCTTATTGGGTTAAGCTATGGATATTCAACCTATCTCATGGTAAGAGTTGGGCATATTACTTACTTTAGTATTTATTTTTTTCCGCTCTTTTATTACTTTGCCTTATCGGTTTTGAAAGGCAAAGATCTTAAACAAAAGATATTTAATAGTTTAGGCGCAGCTTTTATATTTGCTCTTACTCTTTATTTAAATCTTTATTTTTTTGTGATGCTTGTATTATCTATTGGGCTATTTACTTTGTATTTTTTGTTTAAAGAGAGAAAAGCATTTATATCTAAATTAATAATTAACAAACATTATTTAATATTGTTTATTTTTTTTGTTTCGGTATTTCTATATCCATGGCTTAGGGTTTTATATAATACCCATCTTTTTGAAGAATTACCTAATGTTGGAGGCTGGGGCGGGGCTATACAGTTTTCATCTGATTTATTTGGATATTTTATTCCAAGCGTTTACAGCTACTTTTTAAATTTCATTCCGACCTTTTTAGAAAAACACTTTGTATTTGTACGCGGAATATTTGAAAATTATACCTATCCTGGAATTATAATTCTGGCATCTTACATATTGCTTGTTTTATTATGGAAGAAAAAGAAAATAAGTAGGAAATACATGGATGCGTTAAAGCCATTCTTATTTGTTGCTCTGACATTCTGGGTTTTAACTTTAGGACCATTTTTACACGTATTTGGGAAATGGGGGCTGACTTTGGATGACGGTATAAGGCTTGTAGTTCCCCTGCCCTATGCTGTTTTTCACTATCTTCCATTTATGTCTAATATAAGAGTTCCAGGGAGACTCGCAATAGCATTTATATTTTTTTCATACCTTGCGTCAGCGTATGTTATAAAAATCTTAGTTGAAAATAAAAGTAAAAAATTCAAAGTTTATTTTTTTTCTTGCATATTTTTAATAATTGTCATAGACCAATATTTTCTTATACCAACCCCTATTCCTCAATTTTTTCCAAATAAAGCATATGAAATGATAAGGCAGGATAATCAAAATGTTTCTGTTATGGAAATTCCGTCTACTCTAAGAGATGGTTTTACTTATTTTGGAAGCGGTGACGAGCTTGGGTTTATGGTTGGTCAGATAAGACATGGAAAACCTGTCGTCGGTGGATATTTCGGAAGGATTTCTTACTACAAAATCGATTATTTTAAAAGAAATCCGTTCTGGGGATATATTGGTAGACTAATTGATCCTAATTTAGAGAATAACGGAAGTGTAGATAAGAGAGATATTGCTAAATGGCAAAAGCTAGACATTTATAGAAGCGAGAACGCTATTGATTTTCTTGATCTAAAATATATTCTTTTGGATACTCAAAAACCATATGCCTCAACTGTATCGGCGTTACTTAAGGAATTAAAATTTGAAGAAAAACTTCAAGATAATAATTTTCTTTTATATCAACGTCAACCCTCTAACAGAGAATTCTTAAGTGTCGATATTGGAGGATTAGATGACGATAAAAATTTAGGAATAGGTTGGGCAGTTCGAGATGATGGTTTTAGATGGTCTGGAAAAAAAGCTTCAGTTATGTTTAGGTTAGAAAATCTTAGAGATATGAATTTACTTTTTACAACTGCAACTTTTTATAAAGATCAGTCAGTTACAATCTATATCAACGAAAACAAAATCGCGAAAATAGATCTCACGACAAGCATTAAAGAGTTCAAAATACCAGTTGAAAAACAAAACATTAAAAAAGGAATTAATACTGTCTACTTTATGTTTACTAAAACTTATAGACCAAAAGATGTACTTTCTAATAGTACTGATGTTAGAAATCTTGCAGCTAAGTTCAAAAAAATAGAGCTTCAAAATTTAAATGACTAAAAGTTATGGGAATAATTGAAATAGTTTTGTATATTTTACTCACAGTATTTGCGCTCATTATCTTAGGATATGGTTTATGCATTTTTCTCTTACCTAAGAGCTTAAATCGATTCGCTTTTTGGTTATCGCCTTGGTGTACGATAGTCACGATAATTTTTTTTGGAGTTTACGCTGGGTTAATTGGATTTACAGTGACTCAATGGGCTCCTTTATTTGTTATATTTTTATCATTACTTTCCTTTAAGGCATTTGAAAGCAAGGGATTTAAACCAATATCTTTTTCAAAGAAAAATATCTTTATAATTCTTATAATACTTTTCATAACAATACTAAATCTATCTCCTTTATTTTTACAACAAAAATTTTTAACAACAATCTCAATGGGAAATACAGATGCTCGAGCATATGCGATTGTACCTGACTATCTAAAAACGCATTCACTAATAGAAGGCCTTCAAACAACTGTGTCACCATCAGTTGAAAATTTAATCCAATTTGGATATCGTTGGGGACCATCGGTATTAACGTCTTTTTTTCTTACTGTCTTTAATCTTATGGGGTACCAGTTTATTACAATATTTCAAGCTATTCTATATTCGATAACTATTCCATTAGTTATTATATTATGGAAGCTGTTATATAAAGATTCAAAATACGGAACTATTCTTTCCTTATTTATAGTAGGTTTGAATGTGAATATACTTTACTTTCTCTACCATAATTTTTTCGCTCAACTGATTTTTATGGGGATTAATCTTCTTACTATTATATTTTTACTCCTTTACGAGACTAGAAAGTCAGACATTGTCATTGCCGTAACGCTTTCAGCTCTTTTTTTTTCATATAGCGAGTCAGCTGTCTTTATTCTTTTCCCTATGGCTATTATTGCCATAACTAAACTTCAAAAATTAAAAGAATTTAAAGATACTCTGATTTCTTACGGAAGAATCATGTTTTTTACATTTTTATTTGGATCATTTTCTATTCTACATGCATTTAAATTTATAATAGGTTTTAGAGTTCAAGATTTTTATAAACCAATTGGTTGGCAGGTTTTTAGGGTAAAAATTCCATTTGCCAACCCTTTTGAAGCTTTGGGTTTATACAGCATTCATTCTTTCGAACCTATATTTATGCCTCTGGCGATATTAATTAGTATTTTTGTAGTTTTTATAATCTATATAGGTTTAACAAAAAGTAAAGGAAAAGATATCGTATCTGGGTTTATGATTGTATATCTAATTTTTTTTGTGATATTTGCTTTTATTAAACCGAATTTTTGGGCGTATAATCGAGCTGTAAGTTACGCTATTCCATTAATTGCAGTTCTTTTTGTTGGTGGTATTTTAGATATTTTAAAAAACAGAAACTTTCTTAAATTGGCAGTTTTTTTATCTCTGATAGGATTAGTTATTTTAAATTCGTACAAGCTTAATAAAAAATATTATTTAACCAATTTGGCAGTTGATAAAGGGCTTATCTCATTAAAAGAAGTTCCCTTGGGATCTTATGGTTCTTCTATTTATACAGAAAACGTTATACAGAATATAAATCCTATATGGGACGAATTATGGATAGAATACTTTTTAGAACCGCGCCTGAATATAATAAATAGTGTAGAAGCGCAAAAATTAAATAAAAAAATATCAGATGGAGATCTAATTATTATCTCAAAAACATCAAGATATACGCCACAAACCAAGGTGCTTTTATCAAAAAAAATATGGGAAAATTCATATTTCAAAATTGGTAAGCTTTGCAGTAGCGATTTATGTTTGAAAAATAGTCAATTAGATTTATCAAACATCACGATTGGCGAATCAAAAGCTGAAGATACCTTATTAACAAGAGGTTGGGAGCCAAGAGAAGTAGATCATCGCTGGATTAGTTCATCTGAAGCGAAATTAAAGTTAATTACAAAAGAACACACGTCCAAAATTATATTTACAGCTTCTTCTCTTTCTATTCCACAGCAAATGACAATTTTCATTGATGATGAAAAAATCGCTAGTATTGATTTGTCAGTAGATTGGAAAACTTATACAATAACTCTCCCAAAACCATTACTGCCGGATATGCATCTAATCACTCTAAAATTTAGTAATACTTATCGTCCTAGTGAGGTATTACAATCTCCCGATACTCGAAGTCTATTTGCTGATATTAAGAAAATTTATCTAGAGTAATAAGTATTTATAGTAAAATAATGACACCAATATGTTAGAAATTTTAATATTAACCCTAAAAATTGTTATTCTTCTTTATCTATCAGGTATAGGATTGACTTATTTTATTTTGCCTAAGCCACTACAAAAGTATGCTTTTTGGTTTATTCCCTGGTTTGGTACGATCTTAATTATTAGTCTAAGTGTGTATTTAAGTATGCTTGGTTTTTCTATGGAAAAAGCAAGCGTATATATTCTTGCAGTTTCTCTGGGGCTTTTTTTATTTGTGGCATTTAAACATCGTATAAACTTATCCTTTAAAAACCCGTTTTTATTTGTTGCGGTAGCAACAATATTTATATACCTATTTAATATTTATCCTCTGCTTATAAAAGTTGGATACCCGACTGTCATATCACTTGGTAATTTAGATCCGCTTGCATATACAAATACGGCAGATTATTTAATCAAACATAGTGTTTTTGGAGGCAATTTTGACGATCCATTCTCCTCAATTCTAGCAGGCGCATCAGATTTGGTGAATTATAGTTATCGTTGGGGAAGCGCATTGATATTTAGCTATTTTGACGTTTTTTTGAAAGTTAAAACATATAGTATTTTTTCGATATTATTAAATATATATTTTGCACTATCTTATTCTTTAGTATTTGTATTGGCAGATGTTTTATACAGGAAAAAACCTTTTTTACTTGCAGTACTTACTTTTTTAACGTTTGGAGTAAACAGCACGTTGATGTATATGCTATACAGCGTTTTTTTTGGTCAGGTTGTTTTTGTAGGGTTGTTTATATTAAGTATTATTCTTTTTTGGACATATACGGGAGAAAAAACAAAAACAAAATTTTTAAGCACTAATGTTTATGAATTTGGGTTAGGGTTAATTCTTTCAGTACTGACAACGCTATATCCTGAAGGTTTTTATTTTTTATTATTACCTATTTTGTTTTTTTATCTTATAAAATTTTTTAAGAATAAACTGCTTTCAAATTTATACCCAGGAATAAGGATAGCGCTATTTTCTTTTTTTCTTAATCCTTTTACTTTTTATACAACGTCAAAATGGCAAATTAGAATGTTTAACGTAACAACGACAGATCAAAAAATAGGATGGGAAAATATTAGATTTGCTTTTCCCCACGAGGCCTTAGGGTTTTATAATTTAAATTATTCGCGAGATCTCCCAATAACCGCTGATTTAATATTAGCACTTATATTTATTCTCATAATTGGAATAGGATTATTTAGTATAAAAAGAAAGCTCGTTTTAGCTGGCTTTATGCTTTTATTTGGATTTTTATATTTAATTTTCAGCGCGTTTGTATCAAATTTTTTTGTATATTATAGAGCTATTACTTATTCATCTTTCTTATATGCAGTGTTGTTTGGAATAGGGATTGCTGTTTTATTAAAAAAAATAAATAGCAACTTTTTAACGTTCATAGTAATTACAATACTTTCGATAGCGTCACTTCGTTCAGCATATAGAACATGGTTTCAGTTTTATAATCATTATAGAGTTGTAGATAATACTTTAATATCACTATCCGAGCTGAATAAAGACAAACGATTTGACGAAGTTATCGCAACGCCAGACATATTTTACCCTGACGGAGACGTATGGGATCGATTATGGTCTATTTATTTTCTTCCGGACAAAAAAATTATATCAAGGCAAAACTATGCTTCAGTAATTGACAAATTGGATAAAAAATCATTAGTTTTATATAAAAAAGAAATGTATAGCAAAGATCCTAAAGTAAAATTTACCAACATAAAATGGCAAAACGACTACTACATTTTAGGAGAAGTGGCTGAATTAAATGTTTACGAAGATCTTAATATAGAGAAATAAATTTTTGACAGTAATTTTCCCAACTGTATGTTTTTACAAAATCAAAATTTATTTTCTTACCATTTATTAATTCTTTAAGAGTTATTAGTTCATTCTTTTTTTTCGTAAAAGGATAATTTTCTGGAAAAATTTCTTTTAATGAAGAATTTTTATAAATTAAGGAAGGAGTTTTGCATTTTGCGGCTTCAAGAGGAGGAAGTCCGAACCCCTCATATAGGCTCAAATATATAAAAACTTTAGCGCAGTTATATAAATACGGCAAGTCGACATCATTTACATAACCTACGAAAATTATTTTATTATCTAATTTTAAATCCTTTATTAATTGAAATACTCTTTCATTCTTCCACCCTGCTCTTCCAACAATCAGAAATTTAAAATCAGAATATTTTTTATCTTTTAATAAATTATTAAATACCTTTATAGCTGTAATTAGGTTCTTTCTTGGTTCGATAGCTCCAACATAGAGTAAATAATTAACAGTATATTTTAATTTATATTTATTCAGGACCTTTTTAATAGCTGATTTATCGCTTATTTTTCTAAAATTGTCCCCAACTCCAGGGTAGATTACTGAAATTGGATTTTTCTGAGCTTTTGTGAAAGACATATATAAATCTTTTTTTGTATTTTGTGAATCTACAATAATTGCATCTTTGAATTTTATAGTCTTTTTAAGTTTGTTTTCATGAGCTTTAATAACATCTTGTGTATGGTATTGAGGAAAAAGTTTCCAAGTCAGGTCATGAATGGTTGTAAGTCCTTTAGTACCTTTTAAAAGGGGAGGCCTCAGATAATCTGAAGAGTGATATACGTCTACTTTGCCAATAAGCCATTCAACTGGGAATACGTGCAGTTTATTCCAAAAGAGTTTTAATAATCTAGGTGGTAACGGGTAGTTATAAACTTTTGCTCCTAGTTTTCTAAATTCTTGTAGATAATAAAAGTCTTTAGGTCTTCGAAGTGATGAATAAAAAAGCCGGTATTTATTTTTTCGATCGTATTTAAGAAGATTTTTCACTAAGTTATAAGTATAAGTTGCAACTCCGCTTCCTTGGTATACAAGCATTGAGATATCAATACCTATTTTCATAGAGATTTAAGAAATCTCATCATTTTATTTACAGAATTTTCCCATGTGAATTGAGAGGCTTGGATAATACCGTCGCGCGAAAGTTCTTTTGCAAAAGATTTATTTTTAATCAAATATCCTATCTTATCTTTAATGTCAAAAAAATCCCAAGGATTGACATATAATACTGAATGACCTCCTACCTCGGGAAGAGAAGAAGTATTTGAGGATATAACAGGGGTTCCTAAAGCCATACTCTCAAGAACCGGTAGACCAAATCCTTCATAAAGGCTTGGGTAAACAGTAGCATACGCTCCTCTTATAAATTTTATTAAATAATCATCATTAACAAAATCCAATAAAATTATGTTTCTGTTTTCTTCTAATGGAAATTCTTCTTCAAGAAAGCTTTTTATCTTTTCTTTAACCAAGCCCCAACCTTCACCACCTATCAGTATTAATTTGAAATCAGATGGTATTTGCTTTTCTTTCTGTAGGTCCATAAAAGCTTTTACTAAATAAAGAATATTTTTTCTAGGTTCAAACGTGCCATAATAAAGTAAGAATTTTTTAAAGTTAATAGATGCTTTATACTTTTTAAGCATCAAATTGATAGACTTCATATCGTCTTTATTATTAGTTTTTTCATTTATACTTTTTATGAAAGATGCGTCGATGCCTGGATAAGATACTGTAATCTTCATTTTTTTAAATATAGGTGAATATTTAATTAAATCATCCTTTGTGGATTTGCTAATACAAATAATTCCATTTTTTATGTTTGCTGCGAATAAAAGCTTGCGTTTTATTAGGTCTTTTGTTTCCATTCGATGCAATTCAGGCATATTAATTGTAGTGAGGTCATACATTACAACAATGTTTTTATAATCTCCAATATTAAAAAATCCAGTTTCTGAATGAAATATAACTTTTATGTCTCTTTTTTTAAATTCATCATCGAGAATCCAAAGGTAAGAACGGAATTCCATTTGATCGGAAATCTGACTCAAGAAAAATTTTATAAAGAAGATTTTATTGATAATTTTAATTACAATGTTGGGTTTGGTATGAAGTAGTTTTTTTATTATTTTGTTAATTAGTCCTCCCTTTTGAGTGTATGGAGGATCTCGCCTAAGAAGGATAATCCTTTTTTTATCTATGAGATCGTATATTTCTGGATTAATAGGTGTTTTTAAAAAATGAGGGTTAAAAGAAAATAAAACTATCTTTATATCGAGTTTATTTTTTTTTATGTGATCAGACATTCCTTTTAAAAGTCCATACATATATCTGTAAACTCCTGATTTATCTCCAAATGTTCCTGAAGCTGTTATAAGTGGTGAAATTTCAAAAGCAATATTCATAGAAAGAAATTATACTACAATTCTTTTTTAGCAGATATAAAGCCTTGAATAAGATTATCAATGTCTTGTCTTTCATGAGACGCAGATAGCTGTACTCTTATTTCATCTGCTCCTTTAGGAACTACTGGATAACTAATATTAGTAACCATTAGATTTTTTGAAAATAAAAAGTCTACAAGCGCTCTTGTTTTTACAGGATCTCCTATCAAAACTGGTTGAATAGGGTGTGATGAATCTGCTGCAAATGTAAAACCGGCTGTTTTCATCTGTTCTTTAAAGTACTTGGTATTATCCGCAACACTTTTTAAGAGATCTTTGCCTTCAGGTTGATCAATTAGTTCTAAAGATTTTAAAGCAGCTCCTGCTGTACCTGGAGAAAAAGGGTTTGAATAAATATAAGTTGCCGCTGATTCTCTTAAATAATCTATGATTGTTTGATTTGCAACAACATAACCACCGTCTGCTCCAAATGCTTTGCCGAAAGTACCGATAAGAACATCAGATTGAACACCCTCAATTTCCTCTACTCCTCTTCCTGTTTCACCACAAGCGCCAACTCCATGAGCGTCGTCAACTACAAGAAGTACGCCCATCGCGTATTCTTTGTCGTATTTGTCAACGACTTCTTTGATTTTTTTTAACTTCTGAAACTCCCCAAGCATACTAAAAACGCCATCTGTCACAACAATCGCTCTTTTGTGTTTTGCTTTTTCTTGTTCAAGAAGCCTTACTAGATCATATGGATTCATATGTTCAAATATTCCCTTTTTTTCCTTTGGGTGATTTGCTATTCTAATCCCGTCTATGATGCTTCTGTGGTTTAAAGCGTCTGATAAGACTAAAACATCATTATCAACGACAGAATCTTTGCTTTGCCCTACAATCAAGCAGAACAATACAGCCATGTTAGCTGCAAATGCAGATGAAAATATCATCCCGTCGTCTCTATTGTGAAATGAAGCTACCTTTTTTTCAAGGTCGCGATGTATTTTAAGCGAGCCTGATATAAATCTCACAGCTCCTGGCCCTGCTCCGTATTTCTCAGAAGCTTCACTCTCTGCTTTTTTAAGTTTTGGATTATGTCTGAGCCCCAAATAATCATTTGAATTGAATATACTAACTTGTTTACCTTCGATTATAGCTTTAGGAGATGGGTCTTTGGTAAATCCCTCTATAATTCTTTCGTGTCTTTTTGATGTTTTTACATCATCTATTCTTTTAATTTCCTTAGTTAATAAATCAAAGAATGTACTTTTTCCCATCGTCTTTATTATACTTTACCCCGATTAAATCGGGGTTAGCTTTTAAATTTTTAATAATCTCCTCAACAAGTTGCGGAAGCTCAAAATCAGGCTTCCATCCCCAATCAGATCGAGCTTCATTATCATCAAGCGAATTTGGCCACGAATCTGCGATTTTCTGCCTCTCGTCTGGTTTATAAGTCACAACAAGCGGAATATGTTTTTTAATCTCATTCTCGAGCTCTTTAGCAGAAAAGCTAAGGGCGGAAATATTATAACTAGTTCTTACTTTTATTTTTGTTTCTGGAGAATCCATAATCATTAAAGTTGCTTTTACTGCATCGTCTACATACATCATAGGAATTCTAGTATTTTCTCTAAGATAGCACTTATATTTTCCAGTAGGTAATCCTTCATAAAACATAGCAATTGAATATTCTGATGTCCCTTGGCTTGGGGGAGTTTTCCAGCTGACAATTCCAGGGTATCTGAGTGATCTTACATCTATCCCCCACCTTTGATTGTAATATTGACAAAGAAGCTCGCCTGCAACTTTGGTAACGCCATAAATAGTGGTTGGTTCAAGAATTGTGGTTTGGGGAGTATTGTCTTTTGGAGTGGTTGGGCCAAATGCCGCGATAGATGATGGCCAAAACACTTTTAATTTATAATCTCGTGCAAAATCTAATATTTTTTTAAGTCCACCCATATTTATTTCCCAACATAAATCAGGTTGTGCTTCACCTCCAACAGAGAGCAAAGATACTAAATGATAGATTTCTTTAATATCATATTTTTTGATTATTGATTGAATTTTTTCGAGATCATTAATATCTGCTTTTTCAACAATTCCTTCAAAATCTTTTGGGATATTATTGTGTCCTAAGGCTATAACATTGTCCTTGCCGTGTTTTTGCTGAAGTGCAGGTGTAAGCTCGGTACCTATTTGACCGAAAGCACCAGTAACAAGGATTTTAAGCATAGAGTAAGTTTAGCAAAAAAGAGGTTAAGTTTAAAGCTTTAATTAGCTCGACACGAAATTATTTTCTTAGTTGGAGCCGCTTCGCATCCGTCAAATCGTTGTTTGACTCCGCGAAGTCCAAAATCGAAAATAATTTATATCTTCGCTAATTATGCTTACTTGCCACCCGTCCTAAATTGGTATCTTCGCTAATTTCTTATGTTATACGTTTTACGTTCCATGTTCCATGTTTCATGTAAAATAGTAGCTTATGTTGGGTAATATCAGAAATTTTGCCATTATTGCACATGTTGATCATGGCAAATCAACGCTTGCCGATAGATTGCTTGAGCTTACAGGAATACTTAAAGGAACACATGATAATCAGTTTCTTGACAGAAATCCAATATCTAGAGAACGTGGAATTACTATAAAATTAGCACCTGTTAGAATGTCTTATGAAGTTTCGGGTCCTGTTGGAGATTTTCTTCCCGCCAGTGCTCGTTCATCTAATGTCGAACTGCGCGCTGTCGGGAGCCCTTCAATCTCCACCACCCGAAACTCGCAAAACTATATCCTAAATCTAATAGATACTCCAGGTCATGTGGACTTTTCTTATGAGGTTGATAGGACGTTGTCTTGCGTTGAAGGTGTGGTTTTATTGGTTGATGCTACTCGAGGAATACAAGCCCAGACAGTTTCAAACGCATATAAAGCGATTGATAAAAATCTAATTATTATTCCTGTTGTTAATAAAATAGATTTACCAAGCGCTGAAGTTGAAAAAACAAAAAAAAGTATGGTTGATTTTTTAGGAGTTAGCAAAAATGAAATATTTGAAATTTCTGCAAAAAGTGGAGATGGTGTAAAAGAGCTCCTTGAGACTATAATTACCAAGATTCCACCTCCAACTTTTCATCTTTCCAACCTTCCCATTCCCTCAACATCTGCACTGATATTTGATTCTTATTACGATTCTCATAAGGGCGTTATTGCGTTTGTTAGAATATTTTCTGGGTCAATAAAAAAGGGACAAATATTAAAAATAGGCTTTGCAGGAGAGAATTTTATAGTAAATGATGTTGGGATTTTTGATCCTGAGCTTGTTTCGAAGGACATATTGGATGAGGGTGAAATAGGATACGTAGTAACTAATTTAAAAGATATCCATAAAGTAAGAGTTGGAGATTCTCTGTTAGATATAAAATCACAAAAACCTCTTCCTGGATATAAAAAAGTAAGACCTATGGTTTTTGCATCTGTATTTACAGTTGACCCAAACGATTATATTAACTTAAAAAAGGCTTTGGAAAAGCTTTATTTAAATGATTCAGCACTTGAGTTTTCGCCAATATACAGCAAAGCTCTTGGCGCTGGTTTTAGAGTTGGGTTTTTAGGGCTTCTGCATGCTGATGTTGTAAGAGAGAGATTAGAGCGAGAATATGACCTTGATTTGGTTCTTACCCCTCCTCAAGTCGAGTATGAGGTGAGAGATGGTAAATATTTTGAGCCTATCGCAAAAATATTTATACTTACTCCGAGCGAATATATGTCGGATATTATGAAGTTGTGTATGGATCATAGGGCTAGATTTGTAACAATGGATAATATTAGCCAAGTCTCTTTATCTTATGAGGTCCCGCTTTCTGAACTTATATCTGATTTTTTCAGCGAATTAAAAAGTATATCTGCTGGTTTTGCATCACTTGATTGGGAGTTTTTAAAATATGAAATGGTTGACGCAGATAAACTTGAAATTCTTCTTAATGAAGAGCCTATTGACGAGTTTTCTGAAATCGTAGCTAAAGATCGATCACTTGATAAAGCAAGAGACTTGGTTGTTAAGCTCAAGGGATTTATTCCTAAACAACAGTATGAGGTTAAAATACAAGCAAAATATAAAGGAAAAATAATTGCTTCAGAAAGAATTCCTCCTTTTAGAAAAGATGTTACTGCAAAGCTCTATGGTGGTGATAGGACAAGAAAGGACAAATTACTTAGCAAGCAAAAGAAAGGAAAAAAAAAGATGAAGATGGTAGGCCGAGTTGAAATTCCAAAAGACGCGTTTTTTAAACTGTTTAAACGGTAGTCCAGTTTATATTTTTATCTTTTTTCATAAAGGTTAGCTGCCTTTTGGCATATTGAACTTCTTTATTAACCCATTCTTCGACTGCTTTTTCTTTAGATATCTTTCCTGCATAATAATTCATTATTTGTTTGTAGCCAAATGTGTTTAAGCCTGGGTCTTTTAATGAATATCCTTGTTTTATCAGGTGTTTTACTTCTTGGAAGGCGCCATCTCTAATTCTTTGTTCAACTCTTTTTTCTATTGTTTTTTTAAGGTTTTCCTTACTTTTGAAACGAAGCCCAATGAATTTAAAACTTAAATTGTCATTATTGAGCTTTCTTGTGTCATCCCCGTGAAAACGGGGATCCAGTAAAGATAGATTCCCGCCGGAGTTTACCCCGTACTTCGTTACGGGGCGGGAATGACGGTGGGAGATTTTGTCATTCTGGAAACTACGCTGAGCGTGGTCGATAGAATCTAAAGTCAAGATCCTATCGCTCACTTCGTTCGCTCCAGGATGACGTAAGGCAATC